>JAESGH010000039.1_pt1 | contig 248986 bp, 200 predicted proteins | sample 9269641 | NCBI WGS metagenome assembly JAESGH01 (sample SAMN14515345, study PRJNA621665) | algae metagenome | isolation source: Phormidium tanganyikae FI6-MK23 and co-occurring heterotrophs from granitic... | place: USA: Fort Irwin, California | collected 1998-05-24
AGTGGGGACTAATACGCAAAATAGATCTCTAGTCTACGCCTTTGCTAAGTTCACCCCACTTCCTTCCACAAATTATATTCAATCTTAAAACTTCCAAAAGATCAAAGAGCTTATTTTAATCTAAAGGACCTTTACGATCAATATCCTGATTTCGACATCAATATTCCAAGAGAAAAAGAATTGCTGCTCAGTCATGATATTATCATCTGGCAACATCCTTTCTACTGGTACAGCGCTCCTCCGCTGATTAAACAATGGCAGGACCTGGTCCTGGAACACGGGTGGGCTTATGGTAAAACAGGTACCGCACTAACCGGTAAAAGAATCTTCAATGTGATCAGTTCCGGTGGTGGAATGGATGCCTATCAACCCGGAGGATATAACAAATATCCGATCACCGATTATCTAAAACCTTTTGAAAGAACGGCGGAACTGTGTAGGATGATCTATTATCCTCCTTTCTGGGTTCCGGGTGTCTTCCGGATGGAGGATTCCCTGATCAAAGAATATGGTATTCAATACCGGAACATGCTGATGGCCATTTCAAAAGATATTTTTTCAGATGAAGAGATCCTTCAGCATCAGCTGATGAACGACCTCTTTCCAATTTCTTCAATCAGGTAAATTATGGGACCAAATAATTTTTTATTCCAGGCATTGGTATACCTGGCATCGGCGGTAGTTTTTGTTCCGATCGCAAAGCGGTTGGGATTGGGATCGGTTCTCGGGTATTTATTAGCAGGCGTCGTAATCGGTCCGTTTGTTTTCGGATTCATTGGAGAAGAAGGTAAAGACATTATGCACTATGCCGAATTCGGAGTAGTGATGATGTTGTTCTTGATAGGACTGGAACTGGAACCGCAACTGCTCTGGAGAATGCGGAAATCCATTATGGGACTGGGTTCGCTTCAGGTAGTTGTTACTGCACTGGCAGTAGGAATTCTTGTTTATCTGTCTGGGTTTAACTGGCAGCAATCCCTGGCTACCGGACTGATCATGGCAATGTCTTCCACTGCGATTGTCATGCAGTCGCTCAGGGAAAAAGGGCTGATGAAAACCGAAGCAGGACAAAGCTCTTTCTCTGTTTTGCTTTTCCAGGATATTGCCGTGATCCCGATCCTTGCATTATTTCCGCTGCTTGCCACACTTTCGGTAAGTACAAATTCAGAGGAAGGACATGCTACCACCTGGGTCGATGGGCAGCCGGCATGGGTTCATACACTGATCGTACTGGTTTCGGTTGCGGGGATCATTCTGATAGGCAGAATAGTGATCAGGCCACTGTTGCGCATTGTTGCAAAAACAGGATTAAGAGAGGTATTCACAGCATCCGCATTACTGATTGTAGTAGGGATTGCAGCTTTGATGACAATGGTTGGTTTGAGTCCTGCACTCGGAGCATTCCTGGCAGGAGTGGTATTGGCAAACAGTGAATACCGCCACGAACTCGAGAGTGATATCGATCCGTTCAAAGGATTGTTGCTCGGCTTGTTTTTCATTGCGGTAGGAGCGGGCATCGACTTCAATATTATTCTTTCGGAACCTTTGAGACTGTTTGGATGGGTTGCTGGTATCATGGCACTTAAAGCTTTGGTGCTGCTGAGTTTGGGAAGAATTTTCAAATTAGGCACTGATCAGAACTTCATTTATGCATTCTCACTTAGCCAGGTAGGTGAATTTGGATTTGTGTTGTTGTCGTTTGCACTTGCCGGAGGAATTCTTCCACAGGAAACAGTCAGCTTTTATACTGCAGTTGTAGCGATGAGTATGGCGATCACTCCGTTGATCTTATTATTGAATGATAAGCTGATCCTGCCTAGAGTTGGTACGGTAGAAAAATCGGAACGGGAAGCAGATGAGATTGATGAAAAAAATCCTGTGATCATTGCGGGCTTCGGACATTTTGGAAGTACGGTCGGAAGGTTTTTACGTGCGAATAAAATTGGTGCGACCTACCTCGACCTGGATTCCGACCGGGTGGATGTATTACGAAAAATGGGATTCAAAGTGTTTTATGGAGATGCATCCCGCCACGACCTGCTGCATGCGGCAGGTGCTTCAGAAGCAAAAATTATAGTCATTGCTATCGATCATGCAGAAAAACGAATGGAAATGATACAAACTGTCAAGAAACATTTCCCGAATCTGCATATTCTTGTACGCGCTTCGAACAGGTATGATGCATACGACCAGATGAATGCGGGAATGTTACATGTGTACCGGGAAACAATTGATACAAGTGTACGGCTTGGAGTTGATGCAATGTCTATTCTTGGTTACAGGAAATATACTGCCCAAAGAATGGCAAGAACATTTCTCAAACATGATGAACAGAACCTGAAGAGGCTGGCCTCTATCAGAAATCCGGAAGAGTATATCAATACTGCACGACAGTACATTGAAGAACTTGAAATGGTGATCCAGGCAGATGGTACAGGTTCCTCGCTCTTTGATGCGGGTTGGGATGCAGAAACTTTAAGAGAAGAAGTGCGATCGATGAGTTAACTTTTTAAAATGATCAGAATGAAACTAACTGCCAGTATGATTTTGAAGTCCCGTAAGAAATTGATGACCTCCAGGACTTTGAAACCCGAAAAGAAATCAGGATCCTCTATGAAAATATTTTCTGTTTTAATGTTCCTGTGTTTGATCTCAGGCAGTCTGATTGCGCAAAAAGATTCCGCCAGAAATCCTATCATCAAAGGATGGTATGCAGATCCCGAAATCACCAGGTTTAACAACAAGTATTATATCTATCCAACCTATTCAGCCAAATATGAAGAACAGGTTTTTATGGATGCATTTTCATCAGATGATTTGCTGACGTGGAAAAAACATCCGCGCATCATTGATACAGCTGCAGTGAAGTGGGCAAAGAAAGCAATGTGGGCACCTGCTATCATTTCAAAAGATGGCAAGTACTATCTTTTTTTCAGTGCGAACGATGTACATGAAGGGGAGATAGGAGGGATTGGTGTAGGGGTTTCTGATTCTCCTGAAGGTCCGTTCAAAGACCTGCTGGGTAAGCCGCTGATCAATGAAATAAAAAATGGTGCACAACCAATCGATCAGTTTGTATTTAAAGGAAGAGACGGAGAATATTACATGGTGTATGGAGGTTGGGGTCACTGCAATATTGTGAAACTGAAAAATGATTTCAGCGGATTGGAACCATTTGAAGATGGAACTATTTATCGCGAGATCACTCCGAAAGGATATGTGGAAGGACCGATCATCTTTGAAAGAAAAGGAAAGTATTACTTCATGTGGTCTGAAGGTGGATGGACAGGCCCTGATTATAAAGTTGCCTACGCAATGAGCAATTCAATATTTGGTCCGTTTGAAAGAATCGGAACCGTTTTGCAGCAGGATCCTGAGATTGCAAGAGGTGCTGGTCATCATTCCGTGGTAAAAATGCCTTCAGGTGATGATTGGGTGATCGCCTATCATCGCAGGCCGCTGGATAAAAAAGGAGCGAATGAACGGGTAGTGTGCCTGGAGAAAATGAGCTTTGATGAAAAAGGATTTATCAATCCTGTAAAGATCACCCACGAAGGAATTCAATCATATCCGGCAAAACCGGTTGTTGAAACAAAAGCGGGAAAAGTATCAGGAATTACAAATACTGCCGGTGATGTTACCATATACAGAGGAATTCCATTTGCAGAACCACCTGTAGGCAACCTGAGATGGAAAGCTCCGCAGCCAAAAAAACCTTGGAGCGGAATAAGAGTCAGTGAAGATTATGCAGCTAGTCCCATGCAGGGTGCGCCGGTACCATTCAGCATGTGGTCATCTGAATATCTGATTCAGCAGGATCCGATCAGTGAAGATTGTTTGTACCTGAATGTCTGGACTTCTTCAAATCAAAAGACAAAAAAGAAACCGGTGATTGTTTGGATCTATGGTGGCGGTTTTGCCAGTGGAGGAACCAATGTTCCAATTTATGATGGAGAAGCAATGGCTAAAAAAGATATTGTGTTTGTGAGTGTGAATTATCGGGTTGGGTTGTTTGGATTTTATGCGCATCCGGAGCTTACTAAAGAATCAGGAAAAAATGCATCAGGTAATTACGGATTGATGGATCAGATCGCAGCATTGAAATGGGTAAAGGATAATATTGCTGCATTTGGAGGTGATCCGGATAATGTAACGATCGCAGGACAGTCAGCAGGTTCTATGAGCGTGAATAGTCTGGTGGCATCACCATTGGCGAAAGGTCTTTTTAAGAAAGCAATTGCACAAAGTGGTGCAAGTTTAACCAGGAGTCAGCCAACACTGGAAAGAGCTGAAAAAGAAGGTGTGAATGTGATGCAGAAGCTTGGTGCGAAAAATCTGGATGAACTGAGAAAAATGGATGCAGATAAAATTCTGAAAACCGGATCTGCGATTCGTGGTCCAATCATCGATGGATATGTTTTACCGCAACAAATTGCTGATATTATCGCATCTCAAAAACAAAATAAAATTGCGTTATTGACGGGTTGGAATGAGGACGAAGGATTGATGATGGGAGGTATTAAAAAAGCAGATGCATACAGGAAGGATTTTGTATCGCAATACGGAGAAGGTTTATTAAAATACTATCCTGGTTCAAATGACGGGGAGGCTGCAGAATCACAGAAGAACTTATCACGTGATTTGATTTTTGGAATGCAGAATTATGCGTGGGCGATGCAGGAATCAAAGCAGGGTAATAAAGTATTTGTTTACCGATTTACAAGGAAGGTTCCGGGATACGACCAGTATGCGGATTTCGGTGCATTTCATACTGGTGAAGTTCCCTATGCTTATGGAAATTTAAACCATGTAAACAGGCCATGGGAGCCAACTGATAAGCAGCTTGAAAAAACCATGTTGGAATATTGGGTGAATTTCATAAAGTCAGGAAATCCTAATGGCATTGGATTGCCTCAATGGCCGGCATTTAAACCCGCAGATCAGATGATCATGGAATTAGGTACTGATCCCCATAAAAAGAAGTTGCCGGATGGAGATGCATTGGAAATCCTGCATAAGAAGGTATTGGTTAAATAAGGTGGATTTATGAGTGATTTTTAATGATCCAGGTAATTTTGTGGAGTATTCCCGCAAGTATAATAATTGCATGGATCATTTAAAATATTTGAAATGAAACCAGAAACTCCCGCAGCAAAGACCAGTTTGATGGAACGGTTTTCAAATGCGGTTACAAGTGCTACAGGAAGTACTCCTGCAATTATTATTGCTTTTTTGGTCGTAATCATTTGGGCGGTAAGCGGTCCCTATTTTAAATTTTCAGAATCCTGGCAACTGGTGATTAATACCGGGACAACCATCATTACTTTCCTGATGGTTTTCCTGATTCAAAAAGCACAAAATAAAGATTCACTTGCCATCCAGTTAAAACTTAACGAACTGGTGGCTGCTCATGAGTTTGCAAGCAACAGGCTTGTGAATGTGGAGAATATGACGGAAGATGAATTAAAAGTAATTCAGAAATATTACGGCTACCTAAGCAACATCACCAAGAATGAACAAAATCTTCAGCAATCCCATTCGGTAGAAGAAGCACAGGAGCAACATGGATTGAAAAAAGATATTGAATCAGATATTCAGGCCAGGGTCAAGAGTAAAGAATAATCGGGAAGTTTGCATACGAATCAAATATTAAAGTCATGGCCTCCATGGTGATATCTTAAATCTGAACATTTCTTGAAAATCATCAGTAAAAACTGCCGTCGATAGTATTTGTTTTTAGTAATTTCTGCTTTATGGTAAGTCCTGTTTACTGTTTTACCTGTTTATCACTTTTAAAACAACAGGTTTCAGGTTCTCTTTGTAATTATCAATTAAAACAGCTGACCCGATTGGTTTTCCCGTTTTCCGACGGCCATTAATCCTTCTAAATTTATCTTATAAAATTTTATTTTATGAGATACAATTCTTCCCATCTTTTACTATTCTCAGCATCAGCATTTATCACTTCCTGTGTATCTGTTGCGCCGGTTAATAATCACTTTGAAAAAGCTGGTACTCTTCAAAAAGGAAATGTTGAGTTGGCGGGTCATTATACCACGTATTCGGCAAGCGTTGATGGAGAATCAGAACCTGCTAATGATAATGTTGGCTTCCGGTTCGGTTATGGAATATCGGAAAATTTTGATTTAAAATTGAGATACGAAAGATTGATTCCTGCTTATATTTCAGAAGAATTCAATGGAGCAAATTATATATCTGTTGTTCCTAAAGTTTCTCTGAAGAAAAATACCATTGCATTCCTTCTTCCATTAAGTTATTACTTCTATAAAATTACCGATGGGAATTTAAAAACAACAACCAGGGAACAGGTTTACAGTATCGCTCCTCAATTCCTGTTTACGCATACCGGGAAGGCCAATAGATTTGATCTGACCGGAGGAATAAAAGGAGACTTTATTTTCAATGACGGTTCAGATTTTCTTCTTGGTGCGAGTGTTGGTGCAGGTTTCAGTAAAGACCTCAGCAGGTGGGCGATCCGGCCGGAAGTAGGTTTTCAGTTTTTCCCGGGCGATGAAGGAAATTATATAAATTATGGACTCGGTTTTCAGTACATTATTGCTGTTAAAAAAACTGCTAATTCCAGGGCCAGTTTTAAAGAGTGATATATGTCACCTTAAAGACCTTATTTTGAATACAAATTTGCCATATGATTCAGAAACTAATTTTCTCATCAATTCTTTCTCTTTTATTTATGAATACAGATGTTCAGGCCCAGAAACACAAAGTGGTGATACAATTAACGAGTGGAGATTCGCTTGTTTGGAAAGCTACCATGAACAATGTCAGAAATTTGAAAAAGGGATGGGGTGATGATGTGAAAATTGAAGTCGTAGTTCACGGTCCGGGTATTGGCTTTTTGATCACGGATAAAACAACAGAGGCAGATCGCATTAAAGAATTTAATTCAAAGGGTGTTGTGTTTGTTGCCTGTGAGAATACTATCCGTGAAAGAAAAATTCCTAAAGAAACCTTACTTCCTGAAACGGGTTATGTAGCTATGGGTGTTGGAGAGATTGTCCTGAAACAGGAAGAGGGATGGAGTTATTTAAAAGCGGGATTTTAAAGCAGTGTATGGTGAATAAAGATGAAAATGCTTCGCTTGTATGGTTCAGTCGTATCCTTCGCTGGGGTTTAGGATCTCTATTCACAGGTGTTGGAATTATTTATTACGACAAAGGTACCTGGCCCGCAATCCTGTTTGGTGTTTTGATCTTCGCTACCGGTTTCTTCAGGCCAAAAAGGTGTATCGATGAAAATGGATGTGATCTGAATCATCACGACCAGCGTAATTAACCGATAATGAATATCAGTGGCAAATCAAACTTTTGGCTGTATACCATTTTTGCAATTGTAACAGCTGTTATACTATTTGAAATTTTCAAAAAGGATGAGATCATAATTCCTGATCTCGCAGAAGCATCTCCGAAAGATACGGGCTGGCACGCACCTATAATTGATATTGATGCTGCCCTGTCAGGAGAGCGCAGAGATCTGGTTGTTTATGGTGAAGAACTAATTCGTAATACTGCTGCATATTTCGGTCCGAAAGGATCTGTAAGAAAAATCAGTAATGGTATGAATTGTCAGAACTGCCATCTTGATGCAGGTACCCGCCCATTCGGAAATAACTTCAGTGCAGTCAACAGTACTTATCCGAAATTCAGGGAAAGAAGCGGTAAAATAGAAAACCTTCATCACCGTGTTTCTGATTGTTTCGAAAGAAGTCTGAATGGTACGGCACCTGATAGTACCTCTAAAGAATATTTAGCCATGGAAGCCTATATCAACTGGCTTGGGAAAGACGTTCCGAAAGGAATAAAACCTGCAGGTTCGGGAATTCATAAATTAGAATTTCTCGATCGGGCTGCAGACCCGGTTAAAGGGAAGGTAGTCTACGCCCTTAAATGCCAGGTATGTCACGGGCCAAATGGTGAAGGTGTTCTCAGTGAATCCGGCAAACTCTATACTTATCCGCCATTATGGGGAGCCCACAGTTATAACAATGGTGCAGGATTATTCAGGCTGTCCAACTTTGCAGGGTTTATCAAGTACAATATGCCGTTGGGAGTTACCCATAATTCAACTCAACTTTCTGATGAAGAAGCGTGGGACATTGCAGCATTTGTAAACAGTCAGCCGCGACCGGCAAAGGATCAGTCCACCGACTGGCCCAATGCATCAGCAAAACCTTTTGATTTTCCTTTTGGTCCTTATGCTGATAATTTTACGGAAAAACAGCATAAATACGGTCCTTTTAAACCTATCTTGGCTAAGGGAAAATAAAGGGTATGGAAAATAAAATTTCAACAATAAAAAAGGATCTGATCCTTCGGGAAAAACTTGCTTTGGAAAGAACAGAAATGGCAAACGACCGGACACTGCTTTCTTTCGTAAGAACCTCCCTTTATTTTTTGATTGCCGGACTCACTATCGACAGCCTTATTGAAGTTAGTTATGGAACATTCATCAGATGGTCGCTATGGGTTATTTCATTAGTTTGCCTGGTAGTAGGCATCCTGCGTTATCTCCGGCAAAAGAAAAAACTCAAAGACAATCAGAAACATATCGGGGATTACAAGATGGTCTATGATGATGATGAATTGTGATCAGTCGGTTGCAATTGATGATGATTTTGCGTGATCAATCGTTGCAATTGATGATGATAAATTGTGACTTAGTCAAGTTTTAATTCGGTGTAACTATCAACGATCAGGTCTGCATCTTTTAATTCATTTCGTTTGTGCGTGGTAGTTATGGCGATGCATTTCATTCCTGCATTTTTGGCTGCACGGATTCCACTGATTGTATCTTCAAAAACAATACATTTCAGCGGGTCCACTTTCAGTTTTTTTGCTGCAAGCAGGAAAATATCCGGAGCGGGTTTTCCATGATGTACTTCACCACCTGTAACAATTTCCCGGAAGTAACTTTTCAATCCCTGCTGTTCCATCATCATCTTCATTTTTTCTTCCCGCGAGCTGGTAGCTAATCCAATGATAAAATGTTTTGAACAGTATTCAACAAGTTTTGCAGCATGTGGAACGGCCTGCACTCCATGCTCTTCTACATATTCTTTGTAATAGAATAATTTTTTTGCGAGAGCATATTTTACTTCATCACCTGTAAGATGAAGCTGGGAAGAAATTACATCCACGCTTTTTTTACCAAGCAGCGGATAGTATTTATCAAAACTTAAATCGATACGGTATTCTGCAAATAACTTTTTCCAGGCGATGTAATCAGCCTCGGTACTTTCTATCAAGGTACCATCCATATCAAAAATAATTGCCTGCGGAACCTGGCCGAAAACTGTAGAGAGATCTATTTGTGGTTTGCTCATACTGCAAAAGCAGCAAGTTAAGTAATCATCCCAATGTTCGGGTTAGCAAATAAAAAAAGCCAGCCAATGAAAGCCAGCTTAAAAAAATCCACCTGAATATAAAGCCTTTAAATATCAGGCTGACTTCCTTTTCGCAGATGTAATTGCAACCAATACTTCTGTACTGTTCTCCTGAGTTTCTGCTGCCCACTGCATCAGGAACTCACTTGAAATTGGTTCGTAAATGTCTTTCATTTCCTGGTCGGAGGGAAGTTCGCGGATCGGAACAAGCATGAAGTAATGTGGTTCAACATATTCAGCCTGCTTTTCCATAGTGTATCCTTTTACCTGTACATACTGGAAGCCACTGCTCTCTAATTCTTTTAATAAACTGACGGATAGTTTTTTTGCTGATTCGAAATTTCTACGCGTTTCATTTTTCATGGCCAGAGATTTAAGATATAACACCAAATAACCCTAACTGTTGTAAATCCCCCGCTTAATAAGAACCTTTCCATCAAATTGATGTTGATTTAACAAAGGGTTGATGGCTGTATAATCCGCGGCCTTTTTAAAATCAATGAAGATTAAACAGAAAATATTCAAAAAGCAATTGCTTCCGGAAAAGATCTGTGTTTCCTGCAACAAACCATTTTCATGGAGAAAGAAATGGGAAAAGAATTGGGAAGAAGTGAAGTATTGCAGTGATCGTTGTCGGCAACAACGGGGCGTTCAGAAAACGTAAAAAAATAATTGCACGTAAGGCTACTAACAAAACGTATGGATACAAAAGATATAGACAGGATCATCGAAATGGCGTGGGAAGACCGTACAACTTTCGAGGCTATAAAAATTCAGTTTGGTCTCAATGAAAAGGAAGTCATTGAACTGATGCGCAGAGAAATGAAAGCATCCAGTTTCCGGATGTGGAGGAAAAGAGTGACCGGCAGAAAAACAAAACACAGTCATCTCCGGTCATCTGAAATCGACCGCTTCCGGTGCTCCCGTCAGCGGACGATCAGTTTGAATAAGATCAGTAAGAGATGATATGAAATCCCTGGCTTCAGAAATAGGCATATTGTTAGATGGTCGAGTTCAAGATTTGAAACACGAATTACAATCATAATTTTCCTAACAGTTCATCATCACCATTGGTACTCTTCCTGGTATCCCGGAATAATCACCTGCTTGTATTCCTTTCTTTCCAGTCGTGCAGCAAATGCTTTTTGAGTTTCATATTCGCCATGCACCAGGAAAATTTGTTTCAGTTTTGATTTGTCCTGGCAATCAAGCCACATACAAAGATCATCTGCATCTCCATGCGCACTGAAGCTTGCGATCTTTCCTACTTCTGCATTCACGGGGAATTCTTCTCCCATCAGTTCAACAGTGGTTGCTCCCGAGAGCAATTGTCCTCCAAGGGAGGTTTCCTGACAATAACCTACAAGCACCACACTGTGTGCAGGTGAATCAATTGTCGACTGTATATGAAACCGTACTCTTCCTGCGTCAGCAGTACCGCTGGAGGAGATGATAACGCATGGTTCTGTGTAAGCCGCAAGCTTTCGGCTGTCTTCTACTGATTCAATATAATTGAGTCCCTCAAAATGAAAAGGATCATCATCTATTTCAAGTACCTGTTGTAGTCTTTCATTGAAACCATCGGTGAATTTTTTGATGACTGCAGTTGCTTTTGAGGAAAGCGGACTGTCAACAAAACAGGGAATTTCGGGTAATCTTTTTTCAAGTGAAAGCTGATTCAATGCGTATAGAATCTCCTGTGTTCTTCCCACACTGAATGCAGGGATCACCAGTTTTCCTTTGCGGTCAACGCACGTGGATTTGATCCATTTTAGAATCGGGTCCACATTATTGAATACGGGATCGTGCATTTTATCCCCATAAGTACTTTCCATGATGATCACATCGGCAGGAGGAATTTCACTCGGCGGACGGAGCAGGATACTCCTGTATCTTCCGATATCTCCTGAAAATGCAATCGTTTTTGTTTTATCGTCTTCTTCTATGGTCAGATGAATACAAGCACTTCCAATCAGGTGACCGGTATTGCAAAAAAGTAACGTAACTCCGGTCAGGATCTCAGTGGGCTCATCAAATCCAATTGTTTCAAACAAGACCATGGCCTTGTCTACATCTTCAGAAGTATATAAAGGTTCGTATGGAGCGAGACCTTTCTCTGCTCTTCTCCTGTTATTATAATCTGGATCGTAAGTCTGGATCTCCGCACTGTCGTACAAAAGAATCTCTGATAGTTCTTTGGTGGGAGGAGTGGAATAGATCTTTCCGCTGAATCCTTCTTTAACAAGTTTGGGGATCAAACCCGTATGGTCAATATGTGCATGTGAAACGAGCAATATATCTATTGTAGCTGCATCAAACCCAAAGGATTCATTGAGCTCATCCGTTTTTTGTCCCATTCCCTGGAACATCCCGCAATCGAGTAAGATCTTTTTCCCGTTATTTAAAGTAAGTAAGTGCTTTGATCCTGTAACTGTCCTGGCTGCTCCGTAAAATCCCAGCTTCATGAATTTGTTTCGGACATTATTGCATTTATTGTTCCAGCACTAATTGAGAAAAAAACAGATGGTTTATGTTGAAAATCAGGGTATCCATAAGCTATATCCAGGTGCTATGATTCTTAATTCGAACCCAGCACTTTCTCCATTGCAGAACTCCTGGAACCTTTTACCAAAATATATGCTCCGGAAAATTGCTGATTCTTAAACCAGGCTGCAGCTTCCATGGCATTATTGAAGGAATGATATCCATGATCAATCTTCAGAAAATCTCCGCCAACAAGTGCTACTTCCGACCAGTTGTATTTTCCAATCAGCTCCACGATCTCTCTGTGCTCTTCAACACTTTCTTCTCCCAGTTCTGCCATCGCTCCAAGCATCAAAACCTTCTTATCGGAATCTATTGATGCGAGGTTCTCAATTGCCGCCCGCATACTGGTTGGATTAGCGTTGTATGCATCCAGGATGATCTTATTGCCGTCTTTTTCGAGCAGCTGCGACCTGCTGTTCGATGGGGCGTATTCCTCAATTGCTTTCTTTATTTTTTCTGAAGGAATATTGAAATGTTTTCCAACCGTAACAGCCACTAAAATATTCGGGAGATTGTATGAACCTACAAGCTGTGTATCGATCTTTTGAAGTACTTCATCACCTTCTATTGATACGGATAGAAATGGTTCTGATTTGATGACTTTTCCTGCCACGTCTACTTTCCCGAACAGCGATGCTTCCGGAGTTCCATACGTAATGATGGTTGAAATTCCTTTAGACATTTCTCTCAGGTAATCATAATCCCACATCACAAAGGCAGTTCCATTATTTCTGAGTAAGTGTACATACAATTCACCTTTTCCTTTTTTTACTCCTTCTTCTCCGCCAAATCCTTCAAGGTGTGCCTTCCCGCAGTTTGTAATAATGCCATAATCAGGAAGGGTATAGGTACAGTAACTTTCAATTTCCTTCTGATGGTTCGCACCCATTTCGATAACCGCCATTTCCGCATCTTTTTTGATAGAAAGAATAGTGAGCGGAACACCAATATGATTATTGAGATTTCCTTCGGTAGTATACGTTCTGAAGGTAGAAGATAAAACGGTCGACACCATTTCCTTGGTAGTCGTTTTACCATTGCTGCCGGTGATGGCAATGAATGGAATATTGAATTCCCTGCGGTGATATAATGCAAGCTCCTGCAAGGTTTTCAGGGCATCCTCTACCAGGATAATACAATCGTCCGTTGCAAATTCCTGTTCATCGACAACAGCATATGCCGCTCCTGAATCCAGAGCCTGTTTTGCAAATTTATTCCCGTTGAAATTCGGTCCTTTCAATGCAAAGAATATATCTCCTTTCTTAAGCTTCCTGGTATCTGTCTGTACGGATGGATGCTGCGTAAACAGTTTGTAGAGTTGCCTGATGTCCATTCCCAAATGTAACGGGAAATTCTAATTATGTGCTTTAGAGATATAATATTGATCGATCCATCTTCCAAGGATTGATATAAATCCTTCAGGCATATACTCCGCGCGATCCTTTTCTATCAGCTCCCAGGAAGTGGTGCAGTTATGATCTACTACAGGGCATAAACTGAAAAGATAAGTCTCACTTCTGTAAACCTGGTAAACAGGAAAGGAGTTTGAATTTACCTGGATCTCTCCCTGTTCTACATATACCTGCTGCGGCTGCTGCCTGTATTTAAATTGAATGGTGAATCGGTTTGTCATAGGGTTTTATTTAAGGGATAAATTACTGCTCATTTTTCTGAATCCTTCCTTGGACTCAGCTGCTTTTTAAACGTTTAAAGGTTAGTGCTTAGTACAAATAAAAAAGCCACCCTTACTCAGGATGGCTCTTTTAGAATATCATGCTAATGTCTTATTTCTTTCTGGTGTTCTGGCGGCGTGACTTGTAGTAGATACCAGTCTTACGGCCATTGCCTTCAGGTGAACCAAGGCGATCCATTGCGCAACGGAAACCTACTGTGCTGCTTGCCTGGTCTTCTTCCATGAAACGGCGTGTTCCAGGAGAAAGATAGTAAGCACGGTCGTTCCAGCTACCACCCTTGATCACTCTTGATTTATCAGAGATCAAAGTAGTCAATCCATAACCACGACCGTTTGCAGTTTCATAAGAAACACCTACAGTCAGTGAATCACCATCCAGGTAGTTGATAACATTACCTTTCTGGTAGTTACGACGGGTTTTGCTTTCTTCATCAGTTACAAACTCTCTCTTCACACGACCAAGACTATCCTTTTCAAATTCGTTGTCAACAGTTTTGAAGTCTTTCTGGAATTTGTTACCACGGAAAGGAGATACGTCATCAACGTCGGTTGAGTTCAGCGGACGATAAACGTCGGCAACCCACTCGTTCACGTTACCCGACATATTGTATAAACCGAATGCGTTAGGGAAGAATGCATCAACAGGACCGGTATACACCGCTCTGTCGTTCAAACCTCCGGCAACACCCATGTTATCACCATTACCACGCTTGAAGTTCGCGAGGAATGTACCCTGCCATGTGCCTCTGCGGCCATCACGAAGTCCATTCACATTCTGGCTCCAGCTATAAACCTGCTTGTTGGTTACGAGTTCCTCTCCACGCTTTCCTTCTTTCTTTGCAGTAGAAGGGTTCTGACCTACCAGTGCAAGAGCAGCATATTCCCACTCAGCTTCGGTTGGGAGACGGTAAGCAGGCAACAGGATACCATCTTCGAAAGTTACCTGAGCCCTTGGAGTTCCGTTTGGATTCTTCAGCGGGTTCTTTTTGGAACGAACGCCCGGACCCGGAGTCGGAGTAGTTAAACCTAACAGGTATGCTTTCGTGTTGAAAGACTCGGAACCCTGCCCGGTAATATTTTTAAGTGTATTCTTATTGATGAACTGGCGGTCGATCAGCGCTTTCTCATTCACCCTGTCGGTTCTCCACAGACAGAAATCGTAAGCCTGCTGCCAGGTCACACCTACTACAGGATAGTAGTTATAAGAAGGGTGACGGAAGTAATATTCCACCAGTGGTTCGTTGTACGCAAGTTCACTTCTCCACACTAAGGTGTCAGGAAGCGCACCGTCGCGAACGGCCTGGTATTCATCACCATCAAATACGTTGTTGATCCAGTACAGGTACTCACGATAGTGAATGTTAGCTACTTCTGTACGGTCGATGTAGAAAGAGTTTACAGTTTTCCTCGTAGGAATATTGTTCCAGTCGCCCATTACATCTTCTTCAGTTGCACCCATTGTGAAGGTACCACCCTGAACGAAAACTAGTCCGGGACCGGTTCTCTGCTCTTTTTCCTTTGCTACCTGGTAACCACCCATGTTCTTGTCATTGTAGTTCCAGCCGGTAACGTCAGAGGATTCTTTCTTTTTGCTGAATAGTCCACCCTCTTTACAGGAGCTTACTACTGCAGCACATGATAAAAGGACGAAAAGGTTTTTCAAATTCATTTTTTGTGACTTTAGCCTTTGATACGAATGTTAGAAACGATGGTCTATATTAAATATTGTATCAGGGATGCGAATATAAATACTTTGATAAACAAGCTGTATAACAGATTGGTTGTTTAATTTTATGCGATGCCCCAGCCCGTAAGAATTTCGTTGATCCTGCTGCTCCTGGCCGGCTGTATTTCAGGGCCTTTAAGCGCCCAGCGAAACTATGCTGATCATTCGGTGCTGGCTTCGGGAAACTGGTATAAAATTGCTGTTAAAACTTCCGGAGTCTATCGGCTCGACCTTCCTTTCCTTCAACAACTTGGTATCAATACTTCTTCTCTTGCTTCCTCTGATATACGTGTATACGGAAACGGCGGTTCTATGTTGCCTGAAAATCCCACAATTCCAACTAATGATGACCTCCGCGAACTGGCAATTTCAATTGAAGACGGTGGAGATGGGGTAATAAATGGCAGCGACCGGATTTTATTTTATGCACAGGGCCCGTCCCGGTGGTGGTACGACAGTTCCGGGAACTTTTTCCGCCATGAGCAAAACCTTTACAGCCGTGAGGTATATTATTATGTGAGTATCAGTCCCGGAGGAAAAAGAATCCAGACAGCTATTCAGCCAACCGGGGCAACAACAACCCTATCAGAGTATGATGACCTTGAGTTCAGGGAGCTGGATACCTTTAATCTGTTGAGCAGCGGAAAGATCTGGCTGGGAGAAGAATTTTCGGATGCTCCGGGTAAATCGATCTCCAGAAATTTTCCTTTGAAACTTCGTCCCACCCTGGTTCCCGGACAATCACAGGCCCGCGTAAGACTTGCTGCCCGTGCCTTTGGAAATCAAAGTTCGTTCCTGTTGACCTATGGAAATTCGGGAGTGAGTATTGAAATTCCGGCGGTTGCTGCCGGTCCATACGACCAGTTTGCAAGATCAACCGATGGCTTTATGAATTTTTCAGCAGAACCCGGCATTTCCGAAATATCGCTGAGATTTCAGCCGGGAAGTCAGAATGCGCAGGGATGGCTCGACTGGCTCGAGATCAAAACCAGGAGAAGGCTGGAAATGACGGACTCCGCACTTTTTTTCCGCGATGTTCAGAATGTCGGTGCCGGAAGAATCCTGAAATACGAAATTCAAAATGCAACAGTGGGAATGCAGGTCTGGGACCTTACCGACTGGCAACAGCCAGCCAGAGTAGAACTTGTATTTACCGGGGCAACAGCTTTTTTTAATATAGATGGTTCCCGATTGCGGGAACTGGTAGCATTCACTGCAGCCCAGGAACTCCGGCCAATTGCCTTAGGAAAAATCGGCAACCAGGATCTTCATAACAGCGAACTGAACGATTACCTGATTATCACTCATGAAACATTGCTTGCCCAGGCGAACCGGCTTGCATCATTTCATAACCAGCGATCGGGACTGAAAGTAAAAGTGGTAACTGCAACACAGGTGTTCAATGAATTTTCTTCAGGCACTCCCGATCCCGTTGCAATCAGGGATTTTGTAAAAATGCAGTATGATCGTTCAGCGGGAGATTCAACCAGAAATGCAAAATATTTACTGCTCTTCGGGAAAGGTTCCTTCGATTATAAAGACAGGATTAACGGAAATATCAACCTTGTTCCGGTGTATGAAACCGATAATTCCTTCGACCCCTTATCAACCTATACCTCAGACGATTTTTTCGGTTTCCTGGATGATGCCGACAATTTTAACGGTTCCGGAATTTATTTACTGGATATCGGGATAGGCAGAATTCCCGCAGCGAGTCCGGAGGAGGCAAAATCTATCGTCGACAAAATTATTTCCTATCATGACCCTGCTTCATTGGGACCATGGAGAAATGAGTTTACCATGGTGGCCGATGATGAAGACAATAACCTGCACCTTGAAGATGCTGAAACCATCACGGCTACTGCTGCACAGGTGAACCCTGAATTTAATTACGAAAAAGTTTACCTCGATCTTTTCAGACAGCAGAGCGGCGCAGGAGGAACTTCCTATCCCGAAGCAAACCTTCTGGTCAATAACCGCATGCTTAACGGGAACCTGATCTGGAATTATAATGGTCATGGCGGTTACCGGAGACTTGCTGAAGAAGTGATCCTCGACCAGGAAATCATCAACAGTTTCAAAAATGAGAACAGGCTGCCGCTTTTTATCACTGCTACCTGTGATGTAGCTCCGCATGATAATCCTTTACAAAAATCAATCGGTGAAAATCTTTTGCTGCGCGATAAAACCGGGGGCATTGCATTGATGACTACTACGCGACTGGTTTTTGCATTCAGCAACAGGATCATGAACCAGCAATATTTGCGGACATTACTTTCAAGAGATGGGAATGGAAATTACCCCACATTAGGTTTGGCAGTTCAGCGATCAAAAAATGCAGTGTATGCTTCATTGGGTGATGTTATTAATAATCGAAAATTCACGCTCCTTGGTGATCCTGCAATGCAGATTGCCTTTCCCAAATACCAGGTTGTAACTACTTTGATTAACGGAAAACCAATAGGGTCGGATACTTTGAGGGCATTGGATAAATATGAACTGGAGGGAGAGATTCGTGATCTCAGCGGAAATTCAATCCAGGATTTTAATGGCACCGTATATCCTGTAATGCTGGAGAAACCTGCAGATGTTCGGACAATAGGAAATGATCCGGGAAGTATTCCAAGGTCTGTTACTGTTCAGAAGAATTCTGTTTTCAGGGGGAAAGCAAATGTTGTCAACGGTAAATTCAAATTCAGTTTTGTAGTTCCGAAAGATATCAATTACCAGTTCGGCAAGGGCAAACTTTCCTATTATGCAGATAACGGAACTGAAGATGGAAACGGAGCAGAAACAGGTTGGGTGATTGGTGGAACTGGTACCGGAAACGGAGATATTGAAGGTCCTGCGATTAAAGCTTACCTGAATGATGAAAAGTTCATTTCGGGAGGGATCACTAATCAACAGCCCCTGTTGTTGCTGAAACTCGCGGATTCTTCAGGGATCAATGTGCTTGGAACCGGTATTGGTCATGACCTGGTAGCTATGCTAGATAATGATCCGAACCAGGTTTTTGTCCTGAATGATTTTTACCAGTCGGAACTCAACAGTTATCAAAAAGGATCCTTGAGGTTTCAGTTGCCAAAACTTGCTGAAGGTGCGCATACGCTTACGATCAAAGCCTGGGATGTGATGAATAATTCTAATGAGGTACAGGTTGATTTCAGGATAGTTGCAGATACAGAGTTTAAACTGGAGCACGTACTGAATTATCCGAATCCGTTCACGACAAACACCAGTTTCTGGTTCGATCATAACCGTCCGGGAGAGGAACTAAAGATTCATATTCAGATATTTACAGTTAGCGGAAAACTCGTAAAGTCGATCAGAAATACAATATTCTCCAATGGAAACCGTTCGAATGAGGTTCAGTGGGATGGAAAAGATGATTTTGGAGCGAAATTGGGTAGAGGGGTCTATATTTACACCCTTCGGGTTGAAACTGGTGACGGGAAATCGGCCAGGAAAATCGAAAAACTTTACCTTTTATAAATCTGATCACAGACCGAAAAACTATACTGCTATAGAATAGAAATTTACCCAAGGTATTTTTGCCCGCTGACTGAATAGAAAATTGACAAAACACCAAGTATGAAAAGAGCGACCCTCAAGCTAACTGTCGTGACCTTATTTTTGCTTTCCGCTGGTATAGTAAAAGCACAACAAACTTCAAATAATACAATTAATGTAGTAACCACTGCGGTTCCGTTTCTTCGTATTTCACCCGATGCAAGAGCAGGAGGTATGGGAGATATCGGAATTGCAACTACTCCGGATGCAAACTCTGCTTTCTGGAATCTGGCCAAAACTCCGTTCAATGAACAGAAATATGGTGTAGGATTGACTTATACTCCCTGGTTAAAAGACCTGGGACTGAATGATGTTTATCTTCTTGCAGCATCCGGATTTTATAAAATGGATGAAAACCAGGCTCTGTCTGGTTCAGTGAGATACTTCAGTCTGGGTAATATCCAGTTCACGGATGGATCCGGTACTGATTTAGGTAACGGTCGCCCGAGAGAATTTGGTCTCGACTTCGGTTACTCACGTAAACTTTCTGATAAACTCGGATTAGGTATCGCACTTCGTTATATCAATTCAAATCTTGTAGGAAATTTTTCTGACCAGGGTAATGTATACCAGGCAGGTAATGCGGTTGCAGGCGATCTTTCCCTGTTTTATACCGGTGCTGATGAAAATGGACAGGGCTGGAACTTCGGAGCTGCTCTTTCTAACCTTGGTTCAAAGATTGGTTATTCCAAAGACGCAACTCAAAAGGATTTCATTCCTGCAAACCTTGGTATCGGTGCAGTTTACCGCAAGGTATTTGACGAAAGCAATTCCATCCAGTTTGGTGTAGATCTGAATAAATTACTTGTTCCAACACCACCACAGTATGTTACGGGCGGTGATAATCCCGACAGCGTGAATGATGTGCTGAACCGTAACTACCGTTCTACATCAGTGGTAAGTTCATGGTTTAAATCTTTTGGAGATGCACCGGCAGGCGGGGGCGAAGAATTAAAGGAAGTGCAGGCTTCACTTGGAGCTGAATACAATTATAACAACCAGTTCTTTGCACGTGCAGGTTATTTTTATGAGAACAAAACAAAAGGTAATCGCCAGTACTTTACTGTAGGGGTGGGTGTGAAGTATAATGTTTTCGGATTGAACTTCTCTTACCTGGTTCCTTCCGGTTCCGGCGTAAACAGGAATCCATTGTCGAATACCATCCGTTTTGGTTTGATACTGGATCTTGAAGATGCAGGTTCAGGAAACTAAGGCAACTGTTGAATTCGTTCCAGATTAAAACAGTTTAGATTGGCCTGACTCATTCAATTAATTATTTATCAAATATCTTTGAAGCGCTACCTCCGGGTGGCGCTTTTATTTTAGCCACTAACCGGGTAACATTTTTGTTTTAAGATACTAACCGGCTGTTTGCATTATTGAGCTCAACAAATTAAATCATCAGCATGTCATTCAGAATAGGATTTGGAATTGATTTTCACCAGATGGTAGAAGGCCGTGATCTTTGGGTTGGAGGAATTAAAATTCCGCATCATAAAGGATCACTGGGTCACAGCGATGCGGATGTTCTGTTGCATGCGATCTGTGATGCGATGCTGGGAGCACTTGCTCTTGGTGATATCGGCGTTCACTTTCCTCCCAATGATCCTGCATTCAAGGATATCGACAGCAAAATTTTACTGAAACATTGTTTCGGACTGATCAAAGAAAAAGGATATAAAATTGTGAACATAGATTCTTCGATCTGCCTGGAAGCGCCGAAGATCAAACCCTATACAGCGGAGATGCAGAAAGTTATTTCTGAATTGGTTGAACTAACTATAAATGATGTTTCCATCAAGGCTACTACTACCGAAAAAATGGGATTTGTGGGAAGAGAAGAAGGATTAGTGGCTTATGCGACCGTGTTGTTGGAGCAATATTAATAGATTTGCGCCATGTCGAAGGTGAAAGTCAAAATTATCAACCAATCCTCCAATCCGTTACCTGAATATGCAACCGATGGATCCGCCGGTATGGACCTTCGGGCAAACCTTACTGAAGACCAGCACATACAACCCGGGGAAAGGGTTATGGTGTCTACAGGTATCTTCATTGAGTTACCTGATGGATATGAAGCACAGATAAGACCCCGAAGCGGATTGGCAATCAGGCAGGGGATCACCTGTTTGAACAGTCCCGGTACTATTGATTCTGATTACAGGGGAGAGATCAAAGTCATACTGATCAATCATTCAAGGGAAGAACAGGTGATCCATCACGGTGACCGGATAGCACAAATGGTGGTACAGCAATTTGAAAGAGTGAAGTGGAAGGAAGTGAAAAAAGTAAATGAAACTAAAAGGAATGAGGGTGGGTTTGGACACACCGGAAAATCTTAACTATATGAAAAGAGCAGGACTGGTTTTGGCAGGGATTATTGCAATTTGGGGTATGACCAGCTGCCGGTCGACCAAAAAAATTCAGAGTGTGATCGCTCCGAAAGACAGTACGGTAACGATTATTCCGAAGATCGATAACAGGGCTGATTCGATCAGATTCATTCATGAAGTGTTGGCGGATGTTCAGAAAAATCACATTGATTTCCAGACATTTTCTGCCAAGATCAAAGTGGATTTTGAAGGAGGTGATGGCAAGAAGAATGATTTCAATGCATTCTTAAGGATGAAGAAAGACAGTGCGATCTGGGTATCCATCAATGCGGCACTGGGAATTGAAGCATTCAGGATACTGATCACTCCTACCGAAGTTAAAGTGTTGAATAAAATTGATAAGGAGATCCAGGAACGATCGGCAAGTTACCTGAAGGAAGTATCAAAGGTCCCGATCAATTTTTATGATTTGCAGGCATTGCTGATAGGAAATCCTGTTCAGCTGGATACCAATGTGATCTCATATAACAAACAGGAAGGATCGATTTCACTCGTAAGTGTAGGTGAGATTTTCAAACATTTTCTTACCGTAACTGATAAGGACAGGCTGGTGATCACTTCAAAACTGGATGATGTAGAAGGAACAAGAGCGAGAACAGCATTGATCAGTTATGGCGGATATCAAACAAACCAAGGGGTAAGATTTCCAACCGACAGAAGAATTACAGCAACTGAAAAAAGCAAGATTGATATCAAGATGGAATACAAACAGTATTCATTTAACGAACCATTAAACTTTCCTTTCCCCATTCCGAAAAATTATAAAAGACTTTAGGCGTTATACAACCCAACCGGGTTTATTCGAATCATTTATAAAACTGTTTCATGCAAAAGATCCTTTCCTTAATTCTTCTTCTTTCTGTATTCGCTTTCAGCGGGATGGCCCAATCGCGTTCAGAATTGGAGAAACAGAGAAATGATATTCAGCGCCAGATCGAAGATGTAAAGCGTACGCTGAACCAGACACAGAAAAACAGGAAAGCTTCATTGGGACAGTTGGCGCTTCTTCAGCGAAAACTGAAACTTCGCGAAGCAGCGATCAACAATATCAACCAGCAGATCAACTCGATCCAGGGAAATATCAATAACTCAAGAGGAGAGATCACCAAACTTAAAAAGGATCTCGACACCCTGAAAATGCAATATGCGAAAAGTGTGGTGTATGCCTATCGTAACAGGAACAACTACGACTTCCTGAATTTTATTTTTTCTGCACAGTCGTTCAATGATGCACTGAAAAGAGTTGAATACTTAAAAACTTACAGGAGATACCGTGAGCAACATGCGGCTAATATTCTGAATACGCAGGAATTGCTGCAGCAGAAAATTGCCGGTCTTGAAAATGCAAGAAAAGAAAAGAGCCAGGTATTGACCGCTGCAGAAAAAGAGAAGCTGGTACTGGTAGAAGAGAAAAAAGAGAAAGACCAGTTTGTTGCAAAATTGAAGAGCAAGGAAAGAGAATTGAATAAAGAACTGGTCGCAAAGAAAAGGGCGGATGACAAATTGCGATCGGCGATCCGTGCAGCAATTGAAAGGGAAGCAAGACTTGCAAGAATGCGTGAACTGGAAGAACTGAAAAAGAAGGAAGCCCTGGCAAAAGCAAATGCAGCAAAAAATCCGGAACCTGCAACACCTTCCGCTTCTGCTCCGGAAAAGAAAGAAACAGTAGCGGCACCAAAGAAGACAAGTGTATTTGAAGCTACTCCGGAGGGAATGATCGTGAGTGATAATTTCGAAAAGAATAAAGGAAGATTGCCCTGGCCGGTGGAGCAGGGAATTATCAAAACACCATTTGGTAATTATGGAATTGAAGGAACTAAGATTGTAGGTAATAATCCTGGAATCACTATTGAAACAGCATCCGGTGCCTCCGTAAGATCTGTGTTTGATGGAGATGTTTCTTCTGTATTCGATATTGAAGGGGTGAGTGTGGTGTTGGTACGTCACGGTAAATACTTTACTACCTATAGTGGATTGTCGACTGTAACTGTATCCAAAGGAGCGAAGGTCAAAGCGGGACAGGTAATCGGAAAAGCCGGTCCTGAAGGTGAGATTGATTTTCTTTTGTTACAGGAAAACAGGAACCAGAATCCTGAGGCTTGGTTGAGAAGAAAGTAAGCGCAGAGTAACTTTGAATATTCATGAATTTAGAACAGTCAATCAAATAATAGAAATGATTAGAAATACCCCTTTTGGGGTATTTTTTTTGAACCATAGAGGAGTAGATTTGAAAACTAAAATCAGCTTTGGTGAAAATTCCTTCTGGTTATTGGTGTTTGCGTTGTAGCAGTGATTTTTTATAATTTCCTGCTCAGGCTGCTTCCTGAAAAAATTGGGCGGTACATTCAATTTTCTCTTTGACTTGTTTTCATGGGTTTGATAGTGTGGCATGCAGAATTTGAATGGTGGAAGGCCGCAATCGTTTTAATGCTGGTTATAGTAAGATTCGTTTTAGTCAATAATGAAAAAATGTCTTCCGGATCAGGCAGGAGTTGAGTTGTGTTGAAATCTGAATATAAATTAACCTTCCCTTACCATGAATCTAATATTACTACTATCCGGAATTCTTATCAGTGCAGTCGCTGCGATTATTTATAATATTTTCCTGTATTTGCTGAATGCGCCGTACCAGTTTTTATTGCATGCGGCTTTGTATGGGGCGGTTGCTTACCTGATGTTCTTTCTGGATATAAGACCTGAGATACTTTTGTCGATTGTAAGCTTTGTGATCCTGCGAATTTTCTTCATGAAGAAAAGAACTCATGAATTATTTTTATTCAGGAAAGAAAAAACAATGAATGACTGATAATCAAATTGTCTTTTTTGTAACTCTACTTGTCGGAATTTCCTATTGGTTTTTTATTCACCGGAAACTCCAACGGAAAAACCAGTTACTGGTAACAATCTGTGCGTATATTTTAATTATCATTGACGCATGGACTGGAAGTGACGACAGTTGGAAACTTGCACTTTTAAAAACTATAGCATTTGGAATGTTTGCAGTTGATAATATTGGAGAGATGATAAAACTTCGAAAGAATGATAATATAATGGAACGAAAAGAAATATGACCCTAAGATTTAAAAAATAGTAGTACCAGAACAAAAGGTAATAAACCTGCGAGACCCCAGATTATAGCACGCTTTCCAAGCCAAATTGAACATATTACTAAACCTAAAGATAGAAATGCCAATGCAGCGGATAAATAAAAACCAATGATGTCTAAATAAACACAAAGAATTCCAAACAATGCCGACGTTATAATCAGGGGAATCGATTCTTTTAATATTCCTTTCATGCTTAGTTCAAATAACACTTCTCTTCCTCCTAAACCACCTTCTCCTTCAAACAACTTTCATACAGTTCTTCATAAATCGGAACAATATTATGCTGGTCGAATTTTTCTGCATGAGCTCGAGCGTTTGCTTTGAATTGCTCAAGCGTTTCGTCGTTGCTTAAGATCTCGATCGCTTTTGAGCTCATCAGTTTTACATCACCAACTGATGCGAGATAACCTGTAACTCCATCTACATTGATCTCAGGTAAGCCACCTGCATTGGTTGAGATCACCGGAACACCGGATGCCATTGCTTCCAGCGCTGCAAGTCCGAAACTTTCATATTCCGACGTCAACAGGAAGAGATCCGCGATCGCAAGAATATCTTCCATCTGCTCCTGTCTTCCCACAAACCTGATATCATCACAGATTCCCAATTCTCTGGCAAGTTCTTCCGCCATCGGCCGGTCAGGACCATCACCCACAAACAATAATTTGCTTGGAACTTTTTTATGTACTTCGGAAAAGATCTGCACTACGTCCTGAACTCTTTTTATCCTTCTGAAGTTGGAGGCATGTAACAATATCTTTTCGCCATTCGGAGCAATCACTCTGCGAAATGCATCAATCGGTTTTTTCTGGAATCTGGTGACATCCACAAAGTTGTTGATCACATGAATGTCTTTTTCAATCTTGAAATAACGGAAGGTTTCTTCTCTCAGGTTATCTGATACCGCAGTGATCGCATCCGACTGGTTGATAGAAAAAGTAACCACCGGCGCATAGGTTTTATCTCTTCCCACCAAGGTGATATCTGTACCGTGCAATGTAGTGATCACCGGGATATGAATGCCCTGTGCTTCCAGGATCTTTTTTGCCATATAAGCTGCTGAAGCATGCGGAATTGCATAATGTACATGTAACAGATCGAGGTGGTGATTCACGATCACATCCACCATCGTACTTGCCAGGGCAGTCTCATAAGGAGGAAAATCAAACAACGGGTAAGTTGGAACCCTCACTTCATGATAAAAGATATTTGCATTGAATTCCAGTAGTCTCACAGGCTGCTGGTAGGTAATAAAATGAACCAGGTGACCTTTATCTGCCAATGCTTTTCCTAATTCCGTTGCCAAAACACCACTTCCGCCGAAAGTAGGATAACATACAATTCCAATGCGCATATCAAAATGATTAGTGACCGAAGGTAAAAGAAATTTTTATGGTTGCGATCAATGAACACAAGCAACAACAAATCAATAACTTTAGCCTATAAATTGTTTTCATGATCAGAAATTTAATCCTGCTCGCAGGCTGCTTTTGTTCTTTTTCGTTAATGGCCCAGTCTGATGACTCCATCACGATCAAAAAAATCTCGGACGACATCTTTCTGAATGGCAAGGCTTATGAAAACCTCCGGGTACTTACAAAAACCATCGGGGGAAGAATTGCCGGATCACCTCAAATGTACCAGTCGGAAGCCTGGGGAGAAAAGGCTTTGCGTGAAGCCGGTGCGGAAAAAGTCTGGCTCCAGGAGTGTAAAGTTCCACACTGGACCAGAGGTGCAAAGGAATCTGCTACCCTCGTTTCAGGTAATAAGAAAATGAATCTGGATGTCCTTGCATTGGGAAATTCGGTAGGAAGTGATGGAAAAACCATCAATGCTCCGGTGCTTTTGATCAATTCCTTTGAGGAGCTTGAACAGAAAAAAGACCAGGTGAAGGGCAAGATCGTCTTCTATAATTATAAGTTCAATTCCACTTTCGTAAGAACCTTCCAGGCTTATGGCGATGCATCCCGGTATCGTGGCGAAGGTCCTTCAAGAGCTGCAAAGTATGGTGCGGTAGGTGTTTTGGTAAGATCCATGTCGCACGCAACAGACAATAACCCGCATACCGGTTCAACGCGTTATGTGGATTCTCTTCCAAAGATCCCTGCAATGGCGGTTGGATTGAGAGATGCTGATGCAATGGCAGCGATTCTCGAAAAAGGCACGGCTACCGTTTCAATGAAAAGTAATGCGAAGATGCTGGCCGATACGATTGGTCATAACGTGATCGGGGAGATCCGCGGAACTGAATTTCCGGATGAATACATTACCATCGGCGGTCACCTGGATTCATGGGATACAGGTGAAGGCGCGCATGATGACGGTGCAGGTTGTGTTCATTCCATTGAAGTGCTGCGCACTTTGAAAGCGATCGGTTATAAACCGAGAAGAAGCATCCGCATTGTCCTGTTCGCAAATGAGGAGAATGGTTTAAGAGGTGGAACCGCTTATGCAGCAATAGCAAAAGAAAACAACGAGAAACATTATTTCGCACTGGAAAGTGATGCCGGCGGATTCACTCCGCGAGGATTTGGTTTCAGTGGGTCCGATGCTCAACTTGAGAAAGTGAGAAGCTGGGTACCATTACTGCATCCATACGGTGCAAGTGAAATCGCAAAAGGCGGCGGTGGTGCTGATATCGGTCCGCTCAACAGAACTTTCGGTACGCCGGTCGCAGGACTGATCCCGGATTCGCAGCGTTATTTCGATATTCACCATGCACGTTCAGATGTTTTTGAAACCGTGAACAAAAGAGAACTGGTACTCGGAGCGATCTCAATGACCGCACTGATTTACCTGGTTGATAAGTACGGATTGTAAGAAATTATGAAATATGGTTTATCAGAAATTGAGGTTATTAATGAATAAATACGGATTATAAATACGACATACCGGTTCTTCAGAATAGTTATTATCTTTCTGAAGAACCTTAACTAAAAGCTATGAAACGATTCCTCTGGATCATTTTCTTTGTCATATTCGCTGCCCTTGCCGGATTTTTTTACTGGCGTTATTTCTGGATCTTCGGGGAAGGAGTGAAAGCCGGAGAACTCAATTATGTTGTGAAGAAAGGATATGTGTTTAAAACATATGAAGGTAAACTGATCCAAAGCGGTTTGCGTTCCCGTACTCCCGGAACAGTTGCTTCCTATGAATTTGAATTCTCTGTAAAGAATGAAGAAATTGCCAACAAGCTAATGCTCAGCGGTGGTAAAGAAGTGGAATTACATTACAAAGAATATTTGAATGCAATCCCGTGGAGAGGATACTCAAATTATGTGGTCGATTCCATTATCGCCATCAGGGAAGTGAAGTAGGCCGCATCTTTTAATTATTAATCTGTGCCTTTGGGAAGCTTTGTCTTTGGGAAGCTTTGTCTTTGGGAAGCAGGTTCAAAAATTAAAGCCGCGACATTTTTTCTTAAGTTCCAATCAAAAACATTGCAGGTTCCTTCGGCCACGAAGGGACCTTTTTTTTCCAGTCGCCCACCGTTTTTGTGATCACCTGTTCGTTTTCTGCAGTTAAATTAATTGCAATACATAACCTTGTTGTTGGTTTGAGTTGCCTGAGCAACATCTCCATCATTTGATTATTTCTATAAGGCGTTTCAATAAAAAGAATGGTGCAGTTATTTTTAATAGAATAATCTTCAAAGGAATGAATGGCTTTCACTCTTTCCTGTGTATCAATAGGGAGATAACCGCGGAACATAAAGTTTTGTCCGTTCAGTCCGCTGCCCATTAATGCCAGCAGGATCGCGCTTGGTCCTACCAGTGGTTTTACAATTGCTCCTTCATGATGGGCAACATCCACCAGGATCTGTCCCGGATCAGCGATACCGGGGCAACCTGCTTCACTAAGGATCGCAATATTTTTTCCTTCTCTGATATGTTTCCTGAATTTATTTCTGACAGTGTCTTCCACTTTATGAATAGCGATCCATTCATAATCATCGATCACCATTTCTTTCCATAATACTTTCAAAAACCTTCTTGCAGTTCTTTCGTTCTCCACATAAAAAACCTGGCAGGTCTTTACCGCGTCGATGATATAGGGAGGAATGGTTTGCTTTGCATCTTCCGATAAAAAAGATGGAACAAGATAGATATGACTTTTTTCTTTTTGCATTATAGATCGATGTGTACGCCTCCAATATTGGTATCCTTACTGTGATATAAACTGAGTGTTGCCGCAACAACTGCATATGCCGGGGCCAGCACCCACCCAACAACCGGTACAAGGTGCATCAGGTAAAATACCATTCCGTTTCCAATTGCCAGTCCCTTTCTTTTTCCGATGAATTCTATACTTGCCGACATGGAAAGTTTATGTCGTTCGCAACTGTAATCCAGCATCGAAAATCCATAATAATAACATTCAATAAATAGTATGATTACAGGAGAGATCCATCCGATTACCGGAAAGAAAGAAAGTATGAGTAAGGAAACGGTATAAACTGTTTGCCATAAAGTATTCCTGATGGCCAGGCGTACCCCGCGTGCCATATCCTTTAAGAATTGCGGAAAACTAAAGGGATTATCCTTTCCTTCAATGATCGATTCTGTTTTTTCACTGAGGTATGCGAAAAGTGGAGAACCGATGATCAGGAAAATATATTTAAATAAAGAGAAGTAAAAAAAGATCAGCAGGAGGCGTACCATTATTCCTCCCATCATGAAAATAAAACTCAGAATGCCGCTTCTCTGGCGAACCAGCCAGCGATCAATACCGAGAGTTGAACTCAGGTAGGACACCGCATTGTCGGCAGACGTGAAGAAAAAATACATCCCCACAAAAAACAGGATCGCATACAGGAAGCCTGGAATAAGGATCCATTTCCACAGTTTATGTTTACTGATAAACTGGTGAGCCCTGAAATACGACTGAATGGCGATGACGATTTCTTTTAACAAAGGATGCTCAGATTTTATTATGTTTAGTGCGCTGAAATCAGCAAAAGCAATATGCTGTTATCTGGAAAACCATTGCGATGTGTTCCGCACAACAGCTAACAAATTAAACAATTATAGGATTGCAAGGATATGAAAAAACTGGATCATTCCTTTTATGACCGTGAGGATGTGGTGTTGATCGCAAAACAATTATTGGGAAAGATCCTTGTTACCAATGAAAACGGATTGATCACTTCAGGAAGGATCGTTGAAACCGAAGCATACAATGGGATCATCGATCGTGCTTCTCATGCATACGATGGAAGGCGCACCAAAAGAACAGAAGTGATGTTCGGAAAACCCGGTTCTGCCTATGTATATCTCTGTTATGGTATTCATCACCTGTTTAATGTCGTTACTAATTCAGAAGGAACTCCCCATGCTGTTCTGATCCGTGGAGTAGAACCTTTAGAAGGAATTGACCTGATGCTTGCAAGAACGGGGAAACCTAAATTGGATGCAAGTCTTACCAGGGGACCGGGAAATGTTTCCAAAGCACTTGGCATTAAAACTTCCGATACGGGAGTTGATCTTCATGGAAACAGGATTTATATCGCTGAAGATGGATTTTTATATGAACCTGCATGGATAGGAAAAAGTGAAAGAATCGGAGTTGATTATGCAGGAGAAGATGCATTATTGCATTATCGTTTTTACATACGTGGGAACAGGTTTGTGAGCGGGAAGAAAACAACTTGATATGAAAAAACTGGTTTCATTGAAGCTGATTGGCTGGCTTGCAGGTCCCTTATTGTTTTTGATAATTTTAATTGCGGACCCTTTTCCTGCAAATAAATATGCAGCAGAAACGCTTGCGATAGGTGCATTGCTCATCACCTGGTGGATCACTGAAGTTGTTCCGATGCCGGTAGTTGCCTTACTTCCTTTGATTCTGTTTCCGTTGTTCGGGATCAGTCCGATCAAAACTGTTGCTGCATCCTATGGTGATCCTGCCATCTTTTTATTCCTGGGAGGATTTATGATTGGTCTGGCCATTGAAAAATGGAACCTGCACAAAAGAATTGCACTCAACATCGTTCGATATACCGGTACATCGGGTGATCGTATCATCCTGGGATTCATACTGGCTACAGGTTTGCTGAGTATGTGGTTAAGCAACACCGCCACTACAATAATGATGTACCCGATCGCTGCATCCGTGATCACGGTTGTCGGTTCAAACCGAAAAGAACACGGAAACGTGCACAATTTTTCTCTCTGCATTTTATTAAGCATTGCCTATGCATCCAATTTCGGAGGCGTTGCTACCATCATCGGAACTCCGCCAAACGTAGCCTTTGCTGCCTATATCTCTGAAAAATATAATTACAGTATCGGCTTCACTGAATGGATGAAAATTGGTTTACCGGTTGCAGGAATCCTCTTATTGAGTTTGTACTTTGTTCTGACGAAATGGTTGTATCCTTCAGGACTGAAAAAGGACGAACTAACGTCGATGCATATACGACAGGAACTTGCTTCACTGGGTCCCATGTCGGTCGCAGAAAAAAGAGTGTTGTATGTTTTTTTATTCACTGCATCGATGTGGATCCTGAAAGATCTGATCAATGCTATAGGTGTCATCAAACTCGATGATACGATGATTGCCCTGATCGGTGCATCGCTTCTTTTTATGATTCCATCGGGTATGGGAAAAGAGGAAGATCAACAGGTGTTGTTGTGGTCTGATACCAGCAGGGTTGCCTGGGGAATCCTGTTGTTATTTGGTGGTGGAATTGCCCTGGCAGCTGCGTTGGAAAAAGCAGGACTGATCCAGATGCTTGGAACATGGATCGCGGGTTATGCAGGGGCAAATATGTTGCTGCTCATCTTCATCATAACGATCGTATCACTTTTCATCAGTGAAGTAATGAGTAATATCGCACAGGTAATTGTTTTCGCTCCGGTGATCGGCGGAATTTCTGATGCTCTTGGAATCAATCCGCTTGTTCTTGGTATTCCGATGACACTTGCCGCAAGTTGCGCATCCATGTTGCCGATGGGAACGCCACCCAATGCAATCGTGTTTGCCAGCGGACAGGTTCCGATGCGTAGTATGCTCAAAGCCGGATTTGTGATGAACCTGATAGCAGTGGTGTTGATCACCCTCATCTGTTATATAGTCCTGGTCTGAGCCTGGCAGCGGTTTATTGAATGGAATAGAAATAAAAAAAGTCCGAAGGCAGAACCTCCGGACCAATAATATTTTGAGTTTTGTTGAGTTTAAAATCTCGGACACGGTACTGGTTTGTATCCCGGAGGCCTCCGTATAAAGATCAGAGATATTTCCAGTCCGCCCCTGCTTTGTGAGGCAGTTTTCAGACTTGAAATATTTACATCATAAGAAGCGCCGAATCTGAAGTTGCCGAACTCAAGTCCAACATAAGGAATGATCGCATCGTTTACATTATTGAACCTCGTCCAGGCACCAGCAAAAAATGTTGTTGGATTGTCTTCATCACCATTCACCAGCAATCCCATTGCACCACCCATTACGATATTGGTAGCTCCTGCCTGGTTGCTGTACAATGAACTCAGGTAAACCGTTTTGGTACGGTCACCGATTGGTATCGCACCCCCTGCATTCACGGTATAACGTGGATTGATCTGGTAGAAAATATTTCCTGTGAAAGATTCTCTAGGCCTGTTGATATGATAAGCCGATACACCAACATAAAAATTATTGTATCCATCGGTTGAACCATTGTATAATGCTCCGATGTTAAAATCAAAATGGTCTACATTGATCTGCTGGTCATCGATTGGTTCTTCGCTTACACCGGTAAACCCACCGTTTGCATCCAATTCATCAAGGAAATCCAGTTTGGTTCCGTCGAGTCTTTTGTTTGCGTAGGTTCCCTGGAATCCAAGACCGATCTGGTGAAGACCATCCTCATCAATTCCTTTATGATAGGCAGTTGAAATAGAAATGTAGTTGGAAGACAGTACCCCGTTCGAGGTTTTGTCGGTCATCGCCATAATTCCGATTCCCCAGGTATCCAGTTCTGAAATTCTGTTTCTCAGGATCGGGGCATCCAGGGAAATAGTCGAAGTGATATAGGCTTTGCTGATCTCCGGCCACTGATCGCGGTAATTTCCGGCTATTCGAAAATCACCATTAAATTTTCCGGTCATTGCCGGGTTAAGTGTCAGGGGTGAAACAAAAAACTGCGAAAAATTTGGGTCCTGAGCCTTTAGGGTCTGGGTCGAGATCAAGACCAGGATTGCCAACAATAGTTTCCTCATTATCCAGGGTTATGTCAAGTGTATAACAGCCAATATAGTAAAAATGCTGCTTGTTGTGTAAAAAGAAAGGGGTACCAAAACAATCTTGTCATGAAACGAAGATTCTCCGACTTAATTTGATGAGATTGGGGAATTTTTCTGTTCCATTTAAATTGATTTTAAATTTATATACCGGAAGGTTGATACAATTCAGGATTGAATTTTGTTTCCATAGGCCAGGTCGCCGGCATCTCCTAAACCTGGAACGATGTATCCTTTTGCTGTGAGTTCTTCATCTATATCTCCGCACCAGATCTTTACATTAGGTTCATTTCTCTTTACGTATTCAATCCCCACGGTGCAGGCAATTGCCGCAACGATATGGATCTCTTTTGGATTTCCTTCATCCCTCAGGTACTGAATGGTTTTAACCAGCGAAGCTCCTGTTGCAAGCATCGGATCGGAAAGGATAATAGTCTTTCCTTCCAGGTCGGGAGAGGAAACATAATTGAGACTGATCTCAAAACTTCCATCGCGGTGATGTTTCCGGTAGGCAGATATAAAGGCATTATCCGATTTGTCGAAGATATTGAGCAATCCCTGGTGAAGGGGCAGTCCTGCTCTTAGAATGGTAGCCAGCACCGGTTGTTCGGCGAGCACTTTGCAAACGGAAGTCCCCATGGGAGTCTGGATTTCTTTTTCAACAAACGGCAGGTGTTTGCTGATCTCCAGTCCGGCCATTTCACCGATCCTTTCCAGGTTCCTGCGAAACCTCATCCTGTCGCCCTGTTGCTGTACATCCCTGATTTCACTGATCCAGTCGCAAAGGATCGAATACTGTTCACTTAGATTGGTTACCATTAATAGAGTTTTTTTTGGAGTAATTTGCCGCACAAATCTAATTTCAATAATCCGCAATCAAAAATTAATACAATGGTGTACCGGGTAATAGGACTCATGAGTGGAAGTTCGCTGGATGGACTGGATATAGCTTTCGCTGAATTCCAGGAAACGGCTGGTAAATGGAAGTATGAACTCATTCATTCAGCCTGTTATGAATATACCCCGGAATGGCAGGAAAAACTCAGATCTGCCTACACTTTATCTGCACTTGGATACCAGCTGCTGCATACCGAATACGGTCATTTTTTAGGGGAGCAGGTAAACCGTTTTATCAGTGAGAACGGACTGGATTTCAGGGTTCAGCTGATTGCTTCTCATGGACATACCGTTTTCCATATGCCATCAAAACGAATGACCGCCCAGATCGGTGATGGTGCAGCTATCGCTGCGGAAACAGGAATCAATGTAGTGAGCGACCTTCGTTCGCTGGATGTTGCATTGGGCGGACATGGAGCACCGATCGTACCTATAGGAGAAAAATTACTTTTGAATGATTTCAATTATTTCCTGAACATCGGTGGTATTGCAAATCTTTCGGTTAATGGTGACCGTTATACTGCCTTCGATGTTTGTCCTGCAAACCGCGTATTAAACCTCATTGCGAAAGAAAAAGGATTTCAATATGATGAAGGAGGAAAGCTTGCAGCAGCAGGAAGAATCCACCATGACCTGTTGAAGACTTTAAACTCACTGGAATACTATTCCAAACCCTATCCTAAATCACTCGACAATTCATTTGGTACTGATACAGTTTACCCTATTCTCAATGGCGCAGGTTCTTCGGAAGACCTGATGGCAACTTATGTTGAGCATATTGCGATGCAGGTAACCGAAGCGGTGAAACCACTTGCAAAACCCGGAGAAAAATTAATGGTCACCGGAGGTGGTGCACACAATGATTTTCTTTTAGAAAGATTGAAAGCAAATCTTGAATCAACCGGACTTGCCATAGAAGTTCCATCAGCTTCGTTGGTTGATATGAAAGAAGCGCTGATCATGGGATTTATCGGATTGCTTCGCTGGAGAGAAGAATACAATGTTTTATCCAGTGTAACAGGTGCTTCCAGAAATTCAATTGGTGGAGCTGTTTATATGGGACAGGATGCTTAAACCAGACGTTCAATGTGCAATACCGAATAATCAGATAATTCTTAAATACTGATCAGCTTATATCCCTTTTGTAAGTTTTGAATAGCCCGACTTACTAACGCTGATCACATTCCCGTTGGATAACTGTGCAGTGAAATTTTCTTTGCCATAGGGATCGATCCGTACAATGGATAGCGTATTAACAAGAAAGGATCGGTGCACCCGCAAGAAGCTGGTTCCTTCCAGTGCTTTTTCATAGTAGGCGAGTGTTTTGTTTTTGAGGTAGATCTTATCCTTTGTATGGATTTTTACATAGTCATCATCGGCTTCAAAATAGATTATATCCGCCAGCGGTATGATGATGATCTTTCCCTGGTCGCGGATTACTATTCTCTGTGATTGTTGCAGATAAACATTGTTGCCCTCATCAGCTATTTGCGGGGTGGGAACAGATGGCATATCAATCACTTTCTGGATTGCTTTATCAAAGCGTTCCTTACTGAAAGGTTTTAATAAATAGTCAACAGCATTGATCTCAAATGCTTTCATGGCATATTCATCAAATGCAGTGGTGAAGATCACTTTGGGAAGTTCTTCCACCAATTCAAGCATTTCGAATCCATTGATCTTGGGCATTTGAATATCCAGGAAAACAAGATCAGGTTTCAGTCGCTGGATTGCTTTGATTCCTTCAAATCCATCCATACACTCTTCTTCAATTCCTATCTGCGGAAATGCCTGCAGGTATTCTCTTACAATTGACCTGGCGAGGGGTTCATCATCAATTAATATTGCCCTGATCATGCTGCGGAATTTTTACAGTAATGGTAAATAAATTTTCATGCGTATCGGAATCTACAAGGTCGTTTCTTCCGAACAGTAAATACAATCTTCTCTGAAGAGAACTGATCCCGAATCCTGTTCCCTGCCGGTGCATGGAAGAATCCGGATCGAATGGATTGGTGACTTCAATATTCAGCATGTTATCGATGCAATAAACTTTTACGGTGATAGTAATTGGTTCAGTAGTATCATACAAACCGAACTTGATGGCATTCTCTACAAGCGGTTGCATCAGCATCGGAGGAATTTCCAAAGTTCTGCAGTGCTCTTCAATATGTACGGAGGTACTCAACCTGTGGCCAAATCTTACTTTTTCTATTTCCAGGTACAATGAAAGCTGGTTCAATTCTTCTTCTACTGTTACCGATTGCAGTTCATCCTTCCTGATTGTACCTCTCAAAAAATCACTCAGCTGGTGGATCATTTTTCTTGCTTCTTCCGGCCTGTTTCCTGCTAACGCACTGATCGAATTGAGACTATTGAAAAGAAAATGTGGTTGAAGTTGCTGCCTGAGCTTGTACAATTCAGCTTCCTTTATAGATTGTTCCGTAACCTGGCGTCTTTTTTCATTCTCCATTAATTCTTTCTGGTTGAAATAAAACATTCCTAACAGGGAGGCACAACCGCAAAGGAGGAATGCAATATTGAAGCGATAATTCATGGATGCATTCAGATAATCGATATAGGCATGGGGCTCCGGACCTATGCCGTAAAAGATTCCGATCAATCCGAATCGTACGATAGCACTCCACAACCCGCTTAAAGCGATACACCAGATAAACAGGTAGAGATACTTTCTTTTTTGCGGCCTGTAAAACTGGAGAATGGTCAGTATTAATAAACCAATTCCAACCAGTAAGCCATTCGAAAAAATGGTATCAATCAGAGAAGTTTTAAAATCAAATCCTTCTTTTGTCAGCATTATGAAATGCATCTGCGACCAGATGATTACTCCTGTTAAAAGGAGCCATTTATTCCTTGTTGATGCGAAGGGTGATTTTGCCACTTTTCTTTTTTAATAGGTGACCAGCAAATTGTTCTGAATATTCATTTTTATCTGCGAAGCTCTTCTCCTGATCTGTTCTTCATAGAGATAACCATTGTCCTGCTCCGTTACTCTTGAATATAATTCTGCTCCGTCGATCAATGCAGAGATTTTATGTAATTCAGATACATCAATGAATTCCCATTTTACGAGTTTCTGATGATTGTTCATAAAAGAATCTTCTTCAGATATGCCCAGGCTTTTTGCTTTATCAAATGCTGCATCCACGTTTTCGGCATGGATAAGCCTGAGCTGTTCGTCAAATTGTGGTGTATGTTGCCCGTCGCCGCAATGAATGCGAAAGACAATTTTTGAGAGGTACCAATGCATAGTGAAAAGGTTTAATGATTATGCGTAACAGAAATCATTTGTGAATCGTAATAGGTGTTGCTTATCCCATATGGATCGTTCATGGGCAAAGGTTACCGGGAATTACTGATTATGCGTAACTCACGATTTCAATTCCTCCAAATACAGTACTTCCTTTTATGACCAGCGTTTTGTTGGGGTCTGTAACTACGTGCGGACTTCTTTTATCTTCCACTCCTCCAAAGATGGCTACCGCAGCATCGGAACGAACGTTCCAGTTGGATGGAACAATGATCTTTGTACCTCCGAAGATGGCCACCACTTCAATTTCAATAGGCTGTTGAAAATCGGCCTGTACAAGATTGATCTCTGCACCTGCAAAAATGGTTACAATTTCACCGCCCCTGAATCTTTTTGATACAACCAGTCTTTTTACTGCACCGAAAATGGTAACAATATCCAGCACATCTTCCTTTGCAATGTCTATAGGGTCTGCAACGATTGTATCAGAAATTCCGGAACCCGGCTGATAGTCTAAACTGCCCGTATCAGAAACCTGTTTTTTTCTCCTTGCTGCACCAATTATAAATAACAGTCCGACAATAATAACTCCCACCGGTACAATGTAATTTCTTACAGGAAGATCACTGTACACATCCTGCAGCAGAAATACACCACCTACCAGCATTACGATCATTCCGCCTTTATCCCGGAAATTGCTTGCGATCACTATTCCAAGGCCTACCAGTATCATAAAAGAGTACCATTTGAACATCCAGTCTGGCAGGTCCAGTCCTAACTCTTTCACGAGTAGTAATGTTCCAATCAGTATAATAATTCCTCCGATTTTTCCGGAGTTTGAATTGCCGCATTTTTTTCTTGTCCGGGGATAGGTCTGGTTATCCATTGTGTTAATTTTAGACAAATCTATCCCGCGGAATATGCTCCTGCAAGGCACTCTCGGTAAATGCAGGATAATAATCGGTGAATGCAGAAATTAAGTGGATTAAAAGAATCTCCAGATAAAATCACTGAGCAACCAGCAGTAAAATGCATTTAAATCAACCGGAAATTGTCGCCGTCAAACAATCCCTTATCACTTAATTTCAGATGTGGAATCACCAGCAGGGCCATAAAAGAAAGGGTCATGAAAGGAGCAGATAATTCACTGCCGCATGCTTTAGCCATCGCATCGATCCTTGTATAATCAGAAGCCACAACAGCTCCGTCCTTCATACTCATCAGTCCGGCCACGGGTAACTCGAGGATTATTTCTTCTTTACCATTTACGCAACTGATTCCGCCCCTTGATGCAATTACAAGATTCACTGCTTTGCAGATACTTTCATCATTACATCCTACTGCAACTATATTATGAGAATCATGCGCTACTGAAGAGGCAATGGCACCTTCTTTGAGTTTGAAATTCTTTATAAAGGCAACAGCTGGTTTTGCTGGAGAATACCTGTTCACTACAACGATCTTCAGAATGTCATTTTCCATATCACTGATGATCTTGCCGTCTTTAATCAGGGGTTCAGTCATAAGTTTTCCTGTGATCAGCTGACCATCATAAGCTTCAATTACAGGAATCTGTTTTTCTTCCTGGTAATCAAGCCCGATATGATTTGTATTGATAGGATTGCAATCAAAATTATTCAGCGGTATTTCATCTCCCAGAGGTCTCTTAATGAGTGATTTTCCATTTTCTGCTACCAGCATTCCATCAATATAGGTTTGAAGTACTTTGAAATTTTCAAGGTCTTCCACAACTATCAGATCAGCAGCATCCCCTTCTTTCATCAACCCGTTTTTCATTTTATAATGTTTCACCGGATTGATACAGGCTGCCTGTAAAACTTTGTATACATCAATTCCTTTTTTTACAGCGCGTGAGCAAAGTTCATTGATATGGGAGGCTTCGAGACTATCAGGATGTTTATCGTCTGAACAAAACATCATGTTGCCGGAATGTTCATGTAGTAAATTCACCAGCGCTTCAAAATTCTTTGCAGCACTTCCTTCCCGGATAAGAATCTTCATTCCAGCATGAAGTTTTTCCAGGGCTTCTTCTTCCGTAAAACATTCATGATCCGTACTGATTCCGGCTGCAACATATTTTAGCATGTCTGATCCTCTTAGTCCCGGCGCATGTCCATCCACCGGTTTATTTCTTTCAACAGCATATCTGATCTTCTTCATCACTTCCGCATCTTCAAAAAGCACTCCCGGAAAGTTCATCATTTCACTCAGGTAATGAACTTCGTCCATATCCAGTAACTGCTTTACTTCCTCTGCATTCAGTGATGCACCGGCGGTTTCAAAAGTGGTAGCTGGAACACAACTCGGTGCACCGAAATAAAATTTAAAAGGAACTTTTTTCCCGTCTTCGATCATGTACAAAACACCCTTCATTCCGCAGACATTTGCAATTTCATGCGGATCACTAATCGTAGCAACGGTTCCGTACACAACCGCCATTCTTGCAAATTCGGAAGGAATCAGCATCGAACTTTCGATATGAACATGACTGTCTATAAATCCCGGAAGAATATAATGTTTAGGGATATCAGGATCATTCGACTCAAGGAGTTCAACGACCTTACCATCCTTTACCCGGACGATCCCCGAGTAGGTTCGTTTATTCAAAATATCGACGATCCAGCCTTTCAGTTCAAATGAATTTCCCATCTCCGTTAATTTGCTTGCCAGTGTAATGTTCAGACCATTAAATTTACATGGCTAATGTAGCTTTTATAAAATTTCAAAATACAATTATGAAAAGGTTATTCTTACTGATCCCGGCATTGCTGCTGTTCTGTTTGGTACAGGCACAGACTGTCGACGAAGTGATTTCCAAACACCTGGAAGCAACTGGCGGAGCAGATAAATGGCGGGCTGCTGAAACCGTTTACATGGAAGGCGTTGCCGTAATGCAGAACGGAAATGAGATCACTTCGAAGATCTCCAAAGTGAAAGATAAAGTGCTTCGCCGTGAAATAGATTTTGGTATGGGTTCTATGACCATGATCGTTACTCCAACGAAAGGGTGGTACACCAATCCCCGCAGTGGTGGCGAGTTCCAGGATATGCCCGAACCAATGCTGAAAAGCCAGCTTGCCGAAATGGAAATTCATCCGCTGCTTGATGCGGATAAAAAGGGAAACAAACTCGAACTTGTTGGTAAGGAAACAATTGATGGTATGGAAGCTTATAAAATTAAACTCACTCCAACATCAGGACAGGAACAGTTCTATTTTATTGATGCAAAAACTTTCAACCTGGTAAGGATGACTACCAAAGTAATGGGAGGCGGAGGGAGAAGACGTGCTGAAGGCGATGCAGCGCAACCCCAGTTAATGGATGTGGTGATCAAATACAGCGAGCATATGCAAACTGCTTACGGACTTGTTTTCCCGGGTAAGATCGAACAGAGCGGCGGCGGCGGAATGGGCGGCGGTGCAGGTATGTCAATGGAGAAAATTGAAGTCAATACGAAAATGGATGTTGAAAAGCTGATGAAACACTAGAGATAATTCCGGTGTCGCTCCAAATCGGAGAACGATAGGAAAGATTACTGGTGTCCCTAAAAACTAAGTCCAAATACTAATACTAATACATGAGAAAATTGATGTTAGGGCTGATTGCACTGGTCATTATGACCAATGTGGAAGCCCAGAGAAAAAAGCCTGCAGCAAAAGCCTCAACAAACCAGGATTCTGTACTCTTTGCAAATGTAAAATATCGTTTGCTGGGTCCCTGGCGGGGTGGAAGAAGTGCCGCTGTAACCGGAAGTTATACGGATAAGAATACATTTTATTTCGGCGCAACCGGTGGCGGCGTCTGGAAAACCACGAATGCCGGTGTTACCTGGAAAAATATCAGTGACAAATATTTCGGTGGAACCATCGGCGCAGTAGCAGTTGCTCCTTCAGATGAACAGATCATTTATGTTGGTGAAGGAGAGAACACAATGCGCGGAAATGTGAGTGAAGGACTGGGCGGCGCGTGGAGAAGTGATGATGCCGGCAGAACCTGGAAGAACATTGGACTGAAAGACGGAAGACATATCATCCGGATGGTGGTGCATCCGAGAAATCCGGATATCGTTTGGGCGGCTGTGATGGGACATTTATTCGGACCGAACCAGGAGCGCGGGGTATATAAAACCATTGATGGAGGAAAAAACTGGAAGAAGGTTTTATATGTGAATGAGCAGACGGGTGCATCGGATCTTGTAATGGAACCCGGGAACCCGAATATTTTATATGCAGGAACCTGGAGATTGATCCGTACTCCATACAGTCTCGAAAGTGGTGGTGAAGGAAGCGGAATCTGGAAAAGTATGGATGGAGGTGAAACCTGGAAAAATATCAGCACAGCAAAAGGTTTCCCGAAAGGAGTCTGGGGCATTGTTGGCGTTGCAATAGCACCTTCCAATCCTGATAAAGTGTATGCTTTGGTTGAAAATGAAAAAGGTGGAATGTTTGTAAGCAACAACGCCGGTGAAAGCTGGTCGCTGGTAAGCAGTGATAACAATATTCGTCAGCGTGCATGGTACTATACCAAAGTGTTCGTTGATCCGAAAAATGAGAACCTTGTCTATGCACCGAATGTTGGATTCATGCGCAGCCAGGATGGTGGGAAAACATGGCAGTCGATGAGAACTCCTCACGGTGATCACCATGATCTCTGGATCGATCCGAAAGACGGGAACAGGATGATCGTTGCGGACGATGGCGGCGCACAGGTAAGTTTCAATGGAGGGAATAGCTGGAGCACGATGATGAACCAGCCAACTGCTCAGCTGTACAGGGTTTCAACCGATAATTCGTTTCCATATAGAGTTCTTGCAGCGCAGCAGGATAATTCAACGTTAAGAATTAAAAGCAGAACGTATGGATCATCAATTGGTGAAAGCGACTGGGAGGAAACTGCGGGTGCAGAAAGCGGATATGTGGTAGCTGATCCTTTGAATCCGGATATCGTTTACGGAGGAAATTATGGTGGATATTTGTCAAGACTGGATCATAAAACCGGTGAAAACCGTGCGATCACGGTATGGCCGGATAACCCGATCGGTGCAGGTGCAGATTTATTGAAATACAGGTTCCAGTGGAACTTCCCCATCTTCTTCTCACCGCATAATCCGAAAAAATTATATGCTGCAGGAAACGTATTGTTTTCAACGGAGAATGAAGGTTCAAGTTGGGAAGCTTTGTCACCGGATCTTACAACCAACGATAAATCAAAACAGGTTTCCAGTGGCGGTCCGATCACGCAGGATAATACTTCCGTAGAATACTATTGTACCATTTTCACGGCAGCAGAATCTCCTCTGGAGAAAGATCTGTTATGGGTAGGTACAGATGACGGACTGATCCAGGTAAGTAAGGATGGAGGAAAGAACTGGGAGAATGTAACTCCCAAAGATAGTCCGAAGTGGATGATGTGGAATAAGGTAGAAGTGGATCCATTCAAAAAAGGTGCAGCCTATTTTGTAGGAACAAGATACAAGCTTGATGATTTCAGACCTTATATCTATAAGACTGAAGACTACGGAAAAACCTGGAAGCTGATCGTGAATGGCATTGATGCAATGCATTTCACGAGAGCGGTTGCAGCCGATCCGAAAAGGCCGGGATTACTGTATGCAGGAACAGAATATGGAATGTACATTTCGTACGATGATGGTGCAAACTGGAGAAATTTCCAGTTGAATCTGCCGATTGTTCCTGTTACGGATCTGACTACAAAGAATAATGACCTGATCGTCGCAACGCAGGGAAGATCAATTTATATGATTGACGATCTTTCTCCGTTGCAGGGTTACGATGCCAATATCACTTCTAAGGATCTGCATGTATTTAAGGTGAATCCGGCATACAGGATGGAAGGAAGATCGGTTGCGAATGTGACGAATGCAGGAGTGAATCCACCGAATGGTGCGGTGATCAATTTCTATGCAAAGAATGTAACTGATTCAACCAAAGCATCCATTGAGATCTTTGATAAGAATAAAAAATCAGTGAGGGTTTATTCTACTGATTCAAAGGATAGTAAGATGGAGATCAATCCTGGAATGAACCAGTTTGTTTGGGATATGATCTATCCTGCGGGAGAAAGAATTGATGGAATGATTTTGTGGAATGGCGTACCGGGTGGTATTAAAGCAATTCCGGGAAATTATACTGCAAAAGTGAAGGTTGGAAAAGATTCTGCTGAAGTTCCTTTTACAGTTTTGGCTGATCCGAATTTCAAAACGACGCAGGCAGATTATGAAGCACAGTTTGCTTTGCTGAATGAGATGATGACATCCTTTAATGATATTCAGAAAGGAGTAAAGGATATCAGGAATTATCGTAGTCAGATAAATGATTTTATATCACGACAGGGGAAGGATGTTCCTAAAGAAGTGAAATCTTTTGCAGATAGCATTCAAAAGAAAATGACTGCAGTGGAAGAAACCTTGTATCAGACCAAAGCAAAAAGTTTCCAGGATGTGCTGAATTATCCTATCAGGCTGAATGATAAGCTGGCAGGCGTTTTCAACACAGCGAACAGTGGTTATTTTGCTCCAAGCAAACAATCGCGTGAAGTATATGCTGAACTGAAACAACAGGCTGATGCTGCTCTTGCTAAATTTAAAGAGATCAAAGAAAAAGACATCGCAGCTTTCAATACAATGGTGAGAGAAAAGGAATTGCCGGTAGTGAAATAGTTGATGCCATTAAGTTGAGCACATTGCATCCCCGGATAAAACTAAGGATGATTGAATTAGCTCAACTTTCGACACAGTTTAATTTACAGTCTCTACGATTTATTTTACAGCCTCATAATAAAAGCCGCTGACAATTGATCAGCGGCTTTTATTATTTTTTGATTTTTCTTCAATTGAAATTAAAGTAACTCGTTCCCGTAAAAGAGGTCTGCTTTTTACGCAGCAATCGGTGCTTTAAGCAAATAAAATTTATTCACCCTCCAGCAGATCCGGTCTTCTTTGCCTGGTTCTTTCCATCGACATTTCATATCTCCAGTTTTCTACTTTTTTCGGATCACCGGATAACAGGATTTCCGGAACTTTTTCGCCGCGGAATTCTGCTGGCCTGGTATAAACAGGAGGAGCCAATAAATTATCCTGGAAGGAATCAGTAAGCGCGGAGGTTTCATCATTTAAAACGCCCGGTATTATCCTTCCGATTGCATCAACGACAATTGCTGCGGCCAGTTCGCCACCACTCAATACGAAATCACCGATGGAGATCTCTTTTGTTACAAACATTTTCCGGATCCGTTCATCGATTCCTTTATAGTGACCACAGATGATCAGCAGGTTTTCTTTGAGCGATAAGCTGTTTGCAGTGCGCTGGTCGAAGCGGGTTCCATCCGGAGTCATATAAATGATCTCGTCATATTTCACTTCTTCGGATAGTTTTTCTATGCAGATCGCCAGGGGTTCTGGCATCATTACCATTCCGGCGCCTCCACCAAACTGGTAGTCGTCGACCTGGCCGTGTTTGTAAGGAGTGAAATCCCTCAGGTTGTGCACCTGAACATTCAGCAAACCTTTTTCCTGTGCACGTTTCATGATGGAATGTCCAAACGGGCTATCAAACAATGCGGGCACCACCGAAATTATATCTATGCGCATGCCGCAAAGATAATCCATCAAACAATGCAGTAATTTTCATTTGCATCCGGTCTTAATCCAGTAATTTGAAGTTTTAAAGCACCTTTGCATTTATGTACCAGAAAGGATCCCGCGCCATAGTTTTTATTTGCATTGTTCTGATGGTGATACTAACGGTCCTCAAGATTGTTTATCCATCCCTCGTTTATTTCAACTCAGGATTTGTATTCGTGATCCTGCTGACTATACTCGCGCGAAATGCTTTTTTTACCAAACTGGTAGGATGGAGTGCCGTTGGAATTGTTATCATACTGGCAATTGCAACTAAACAGTATAATTCAAAAGAGTTGCTGCTGCCTCAAATTTTGTCCTGTATTGTACTGGTCATCACCATGTTTATTTCACTTCAGATCAAAAAATTATACAGCTCTATTGAAAAGGAAAAAACTTACCTGGATGCGCTGTTTAAATTCGCTACCGAAGGAGTAATTCTTACCAATAAAAACGGAGAGATCGTTCTTATAAATCCTGCTTCTTTAAAGTTATTCGGGTATGAAGAAGAAGAGGTGCTCGGTCAAAAAATAGAGATCCTTATTCCTAAACGCTTTACGCATAATCACCATAAGTACCGCGACCAGTTCTATGATAAACCAGGAAACCGTTCTATGGGTCATGGTCGCGACCTGTATGCGAAAAAGAAATCCGGAGATGAATTCCCGGTGGAAGTCAGCCTGAGCTATTTCAAACTGAAAGATGAAATGTTTGTGATCGCTTTTATCGTTGACATCACACAACGTAAGGAAGCTGAAGTGAGATTGATAGAACAAAAGAACGAGCTGGAAAAGATCACAAGACAGGTAAGAAAATTGAATTCAGAACTTGAGAATAAAGTAGAAGAAAGAACACTGATCCTTCGGGAAGCATTACATGAACTGGAAAGATCTCAACAGGAATTGAGTGATGCACTGGATAAGGAAAAAGAGTTGAATGAGATCAAATCGAGATTTGTTTCCATGGCTTCTCATGAATTCAGAACTCCTTTAAGTACGGTGCTTTCATCCGCTTCACTGATATCGAAATATGTAAAAGGAGAGGAGCAGGAAAAGCGGGAAAAACATATCCGAAAGATCAAGGATTCCGTAAAACATCTGAATGATCTTTTGGAGGATTTTCTGTCGTTGGGTAAACTCGAAGAAGGGAAAGTTGCAAGAAAGGTTGAATCATTTGTAGTGAGGGATGTAATCGAAGATACACTGGAAGAAATTCGACCGGTATTGAAACCGGAACAGTCAATTAATTTGGATCTCGACGACACCCATTCAATTTATTCGGATAAAAAACTGCTAAAGAATATTCTGATCAATATCATCAGTAATGCTGCTAAATTTTCACCGGAAGGAGCATCAATAGATGTAGTGGCAAAACAGCAGCCTGACTACCTCCAGGTTTCCGTAACTGATAAGGGAATAGGAATTTCAGAAGAAGATCAGCAGCATCTTTTCAGCAGTTTCTTCCGGGCAAAAAATGCATTTAATATACAGGGAACAGGACTTGGTTTACACATTGTAAAACGTTATCTAGACCTGATCGATGGGAAGATCTTTCTTGATAGTAAACTGGATGAAGGAACAACTGTAACATTTCATCTTCCGGACCTGGGAATGGAGGATTTGTAAAATAAAACATCGAATGCAGGAATAAAGATTTTTGATCAGCATTTACTTCATTCCAAAAATAATTTGCGCTATCGGAATTCCAGCGGCACGATTTTTTTTCCACTAACTGAAATCTTCAGTATGCTAAAAAATCCGATAATATCTACCAGCCTGGTAACCGTTTACCTCCTGATTTATAACGCATTATTTTTCACTGGGGCATCTTTCAATTTACTTGCCGCGATGTTCATCCTTTCACCTTTCCTGGTGTTATGGATGGCGATGACAATCCTGATGGATAAGAAATACGAGGTAAAGGAATTGGAAGATGAGGAAGAGTGGGGATATGCAGATAAGCCGAGGTCAGAATTCAATGGATATTAATTGCCGTCTGGATTTGGATATTAAATGAATCCGGAATCCTTTTTTCCGTATGCTTTACATTCTTAGTGAATGTTTTGCATTCTTAGTGGATACTTTGCATTCTTAGTGGATACTTAGCATTCTTAGTGGATACTTTACATGCTTAGTGGCAACTTACTTCACTGTAGTTACTTCCAAGTACCGGGCTCACGAACGGTATCCCGAGGTTTAGTCCGCGAAGGATCAGCAATATTGCCATTCCGGCAACAACATAAGGCATGAATTTTTTTATCTGTCTTCTTACAGATAAATCAACCCTCAGACTAAATATTGCCAGCGCCATCATCGCGGGTAAAGTGCCTGCTCCGAATCCTGCCATAAACACTACACTATGCAGTACTTCAGAAGTATTCAATGCTCCTGCGATTGCCAGGTAAACCATACCGCAGGGCAGTAAACCGTTCGCCATTCCAAGAAATAAATATGAAAACCTGCTTTGTGATTGCAAGGCACGTTGCATCAGGAATTGAACCCCTCCATGAAATTTATCCATCCATTTTGGCTGGATGTTTTTCTTCCTGATGAAGTATTGGAATGCCAGTAAAAACATTAGAATACCGGCCCCTATAGAAAACCATTGCTGCATTCCTGCGAGGTATAGTTTTCTGCCTGCCAGTCCAAACAATAATCCCAATGCTGCATAGGTCAGAATTCTTCCGGCGTTATATAAACTGATCGACAAAACCTGTGAAGTTTTATCCTGGTGTGATACAGGTAAAGCAAGCGCCAGCGGACCGCACATTCCCACGCAGTGAAAACTGCTGATCAATCCCAAAACAATGGAGGTTAGCAATACCTGTGTCATGATCAGTTGATTAGAATTTTTTCTTCCGAATAATAGTTCACTCCGTTTGCTTCCCAGGTAACTTTCACAGTATAGGGAGCATGTACAAATCCAGACTTATTGAAAGCAGCCAGTCCATCCGCATCGGGTTCCAGTGTAATCTTGCGGTCGTTATCAGCCTGTGTCGGACAATAGAAATGAATTGCACCTTTGATCGACTGTCCTTTCATTTCTTCAGGAAGAGAAATCACTACCTGTGATTCTGTGACGTCGACCTTCAGTCCGGTAGTAAGTTTATATGCATTTGAAGTGGCATCGATCACATCCTGGTAGGCAAGTTCATCTTTATAATATTCTTTCGATACCAGGTCGAAATCAGTTTTCATGGACTTGTAAACAAGGATCACCATCATCCCTACAAAAGCAAGGAATACGAAGATGATTTTATGTCCCCAATTAATTTTCATGATGATTCAGTTTATGTTTTGCAGTGGTTAACTTTTTAAGTTTTTCTCCCGAATTGTCCGATCTTTTTATTACCCGGATTTAATTCTTTCTATTCAGCAACCGGTCCTAAGAATTTTGTTTTTACAGAAGTGATCAGTTTGTCTTTTTCGTAGAGATTCACTTTGATTTCACTTGATCTTTTCCTGATTTCCTTTGCCGGAAGAACAATGAAAAATGATCCTGATCCCTGTCCTTCTTTTTTCACATTGATTGCGTGCCCTCCGATTACCTGGACTGTTCCATTCACACCTTCCAGTTCAACTGTCAGAGGAATTTCCCGGATCGTTTTATTGGCAATTTTGATATTGTACAGATTTGAAATACTATCGGTTCCTCTTTCCTGGTACAACATTCCCGGAGTGCGCATAACCGTAGCCGTGATATCCTTTCTGGTGATCAGTAAAAAGCTCAGCAGGGAAGCAAGCAGGATCAGTACTACAGTGTAGAATTTCATTCTTCCGGTGTACTTCAACTTTGTACCTTCTTTGATATTTGTTTCTGATGCATAACGGATCAAACCTTTTGGAAGATCCAGTTTGAACATGATGTCATCGCACGCATCAATACATGCAGTGCAACCAACACATTCCATCTGGGTTCCGTTGCGGATGTCGATACCGGTCGGACAAACCCTTACACATGCATTACAATCCACACAATCACCCAAATTCAATTCCGCTTTTTTGCTGGCTTTGCCTCTTGGCTCTCCTCTTTTGTAATCGTATGCAACGATCATCGAATTCTGATCCAGCAGTACACTCTGCAATCTTCCATAAGGGCAAACAACCGTACAGGCCTGTTCTCTGAAGAATGCATATACACCGTAAAAAATTCCGGAGAAAACGGCAACTGCCAGCAAACCACCCACATGGGCATTCAGCGGATCGGTAATGATCTTTAATAAATCATCCATCCCGATTATATAGGCAAGAAAGAAGTTTGCTATCACGAACGACATGATATAAAACACCAGGTGCTTGGTTGTTTTCTTCAGGATCTTTTCCCGATTCCAGGGTTGCTTTGCCAGGATCTTTTGTTCCTGCGCATCTCCTTCGATAAAGTATTCGATCTTCCTGAAAAACATTTCCATAAAAATTGTTTGAGGACAAACCCATCCGCAAAACAATCTTCCAAATGCTGCAGTGAACAGCACAATGAAAATGATGAATGTTACCATGATCAATCCGAAGATGAAAAAATCCTGTGGCCAGAAAACCTGTCCGAACAAAATGAATTTCGCCTGCGGAATATTGAAAAGGAATAATGGTCTTCCTTTTACTTCAATGAACGGTAGAGCAAAGAACAATATAAAAAAGAACCAGCTTACCCAGGTGCGGATATTGTAAAATTTCCCCTTTGGTTTTTGCGCAAAAATCCATTTGCGTTTTCCCTTTTCATCCACCGTTGCGATCCTGTCGCGGAACGAACTTTCTTTCTGCTCTTCTTTTACAACTATTTCTTCCATGGTATGCTGGTCTTTGAATTCCTTTTTAAGGATCTTTCCTTAATCTTCTTTACTACATTATTTCACAGCAACCTTCATCGCTGTTGAATCTGCACCTGCTCCGGGTGCTGCGCCTTCCTCTTTAAAAATATTTCCTTCAGGTGCTTTTGCATTCGGAGGATTGGTACCTGCGAGCGACTTGATATAACTTGTCAGTTGCGCAAGTTGCTTTGGGGAAAAATCATCCTTCCATGAACGCATTCCTTTATCAGGCCATCCGTATTTAATGGATTTGAAGACATCAGGCATTGATCCTCCATGAATCCAGTATTCGTCGGTCAGATTTGGTCCTACAATACCTTCTGCAGCTTTACCATGACAAGGAGTACAGTTGGTTTCATAAACCTTTTTACCTGCATCCAGATCTGAAGCCTCAGCCAGGTATTTCACTGTATTCTCATCAATGTTATTTGCTGATTTTTTCAGGTATTCTGCTTTCTGTACTTCCGCCTGTTGTAATGCGATTTGAAGTTCTTCTTCCTGAAGTGGTGCTGTTTCAGAAATATGATATCTCCACAAGTAAATTCCTGAGAAAATTATAGTGAGATAAAAACCATACAGCCACCATGGCGGAAGACGGTTATCCAATTCACGGATTCCATCATAACTATGATCCATTTCAAGATCTGCTTCCTGTTCTATTGGTTTGAAGCTGTTCATTCGGCTCCAGATCGAAGCAAGTTTCTTTGTTTTTTTAACCGGCCTGAATTCCATCGCTCCTTCTGCTCCGGGAGCAACTGCAACTACTTTTTGCTTAGCTATAAGTGATTTCAACTGAAGTAACATGAATAGGATCACGATGACTTCGACTGCGATCACACTCATTAAAAGATAAAAGGTTGTTTTGTCCACACCGGCTATGGTAGTAGATACTTTAACTGCTTCTTCCGTAGAAGGAGCATCCTGTGCCAATGCAGGCACAGAGAAAAGTACCAGGGCTATGATAGAAGTGATGATCGCTTTGAATGATCCTTCCGGATTTGAATTGCCATCTTTTGGACCTCCCTGGTCAGCAGCATTCAATGATGCCGCTGCAGCTTTTTCCAGTTCTTTTTCCTTCTCTCTTATATATCCGGCTGCTCCCAGCAAAACATTTGAAAGAAGTATGATCACCAGTAGCAAGACAGCCATAACAATTACAAAGGTCATTACAACAGGGTTTTCCATGGAAGAGACTTTGGGCGGACCTGCAGCCCATGACTCCGGTACAAATCCTGCAACTGCAACTGCCGTCAGGATCAGCCTGGTTTGAAATTTATTCAGATGCTTGAACATATTCAGTGATTTAAGATGGGTTAGTCTAATGGTATGCGGCTTATTTCATTGATCTTCTTCTTCGGTGTTGTGAATACCATCACCAACATGATCGTGAAGAAGAGAAAGAATATGCAGAGTGATGTGAGCCCGTAGATATCTACACCACTGATCTTTTCTATATAGTTTATAAATTTCATGACCTTTTATTTTCGGTTGTTCGTGTTAGTTAGATGACCTGTTTTCTGCTACCTGTCCGGATCCCTGTGCCTTGATATCCTTACCCATTCTTTGCAGGTAGGCGATCAGTGCAACGATCTCGGTATTTGCATCAGTTGTGATCTTGTCTTTCTTGAGATTTTCTTTGATCTTTTTAGCCTGCGCCATCAGGTCAGCATTTGCCTGCTGATCAAATCCTGCCGGATATGGAACTCCCAGCGTCTGCATGGCCCGGATCTTTGCAGGTGTACTTGCAGTATCGATCTCATCTTCGAGCAACCAGGGATACTGTGGCATGATGGATCCCGGCGACATAGAAGTTGGTTCCAGCATGTGGTTATAATGCCAGCTGTCGGGATATTTACCACCGATACGTGCGAGGTCCGGACCTGTTCTTTTACTTCCCCACTGGAATGGGTGATCGTAAATGAATTCACCTGCTTTTGAATACTCACCATATCGTGCTACCTCATCTCTGAAAGGACGGATCATTTGTGAGTGACAGGTATAACATCCTTCTCTTACATAAATATCTCTTCCCTGGAGTTCAAGCGGCGTGTATGGTTTTACACTGCTGATTGTAGGGATATTCGATTTGATGAGGAAGGTCGGGATCATTTCTATAAGTCCTCCGAGTGCCACAACCACTAAGCTGAGAACCAGCATGGTCAATGGTTTGCGCTCGATGATCCTGTGCCAGTATTCTTTTGAATGTGCATGTTTTACAAGTGGTGCAGCTTCTGCAGCTTCATCCGCAACAAACTTACCCTGCTGTACTGTTTTGTACAGGTTGTAAATCATAATGAGCGCACCTGTCAGGTATAAGGTTCCGCCAACACTTCTTGAAATGTACATCGGGATGATGTTGGTTACAGTTTCAAGGAACTGGAACTTCAGTTGTCCTTCTTCAGTAAAAGTCTTCCACATTTGTGCCTGTGCAAATCCTGCCCAGTATAATGGAACTGCATACAGAATAATTCCGATCGTTCCAAGCCAGAAGTGATTGCTTGCAAGTTTCTTTGAATACAAAGGTGTATTGAACATTTTAGGGATCAGGTAGTACATCATACCGAATGCCATAAAGCCATTCCATCCCAATCCACCGATGTGTACGTGAGCGATGATCCAGTCAGTAAAGTGCGCGATTGCATTTACGTTTTTCAGTGATAACATCGGTCCTTCGAAAGTTGCCATACCATAACAGGTAACTGCTACCACAAAGAATTTCAGAACAGGTTCTTCACGAACCTTATCCCATGCACCGCGAAGTGTAAATAATCCGTTCAGCATACCACCCCATGACGGAGCGATCAGCATTACAGAGAATACAACTCCGAGTGACTGAGCCCAGTCGGGAAGAGCGGTATAAAGCAGGTGGTGAGGACCAGCCCAGATATAAATAAAGATCAGTGCCCAGAAGTGGATGATGGAAAGACGGTAAGAATAAACCGGTCTGTTTGCTGCCTTTGGCAGGAAGTAATACATCAGTCCGAGGACAGGAGTAGTCAGGAAGAATGCAACCGCATTATGACCATACCACCATTGTACCAGCGCATCCTGAACACCTGCGTACCAGCTGTAACTTTTCATAAAAGAAACAGGGATTTCAAAAGAGTTCACGATGTGCAGCATCGCTACTGTTACCCATGTTGCGATATAGAACCAGATCGCTACGTAGAGGTGGGATTCTCTTCTTTTGATGATGGTTCCAAACATGTTGATACCGAAGATTACCCAAACCAGTGTGATCATGATATCTACCGGCCACTCCAGTTCAGCATATTCTTTACCGGTTGTATAACCTGCAAGAAGCGTAACTGCTGCAACCACGATGATCAGCTGCCATCCCCAGAAATGGAGCCAGGAAAGTTTGTCGCTGTACATCCTTGCCTTACAAAGACGCTGAAGAGAATAATAAACACCGGTGAAAATGGAATTGCCGACAAAGGCAAAGATCACGGCATTGGTGTGAACGGGACGAACACGTCCGAAGGTTGTAGGAGCCCAGTTCATACTAGCTCCGGGCGCATACAGCTGAATCGCTGCATATAAGCCCATCAGCATACCTACAATTCCCCAAAGTAGCGTGGCGTACCCGAAGTACTTCACGATCTTGTTGTCGTAATAAAACTTTTCAACTTGCATGACTGTCTGGTTTCGATTTAAATTTTTGTCTGGATTATTTTATGGTCTCTGTAGTATTATCCTGGATCTTTTCCTCGAAAAGAATTCTTCGGGGAGGTGAGAATTCATCCTCATATTGCCCGTCGCGTACACTCCAGATAAAAGCGGCCAGGAAACAGGCTGCCACGGAGATGCTTGCCACAAGCAGAATCAGTATTGCACTCATAAATTCCTTGATTTCTGTAAAAGTATTCCGACACGATTCCCTCAGGGCTGATGCATATCAAAAGAACCGGTGATTTTTCTCACTTATCCTTTAGAATGCAGCGCAGGTTTGGCTTTCAGGCCGCAAATGGCTTGCGTTCCGTCAGATCTTCTGCCTGCTTTTTTATTAAAGCCGGCGAATGGATGAATAAACCGCTGAGCTTCCATAGGTCAGCAGCAATATGCTGAGTGAACTTGAAGGCATCAGGATTGCCGCGATCATGGGAGATAATGATCCCTGCACCGCGAAGAATATTCCGATTATGTTGTACACGATGGATAAAACAAAACTGGCCAGAACGATCTTCTTATTTGCTTTCGAAAGATCCAGGTACCTGTCGAGATGTTTCAGTTTTGATGCATCCAGGATCCCATCACTGGCCGGCGTAAAATTGTTGCAGTCTTCCGTCACAGCAATCCCGATATTACTTTGTTTCAATGCACCCGCATCATTCAATCCATCCCCGATCATCATCACTTTATGACCCTTTTGCTGGAGCATTTTGATATACTCAAGTTTGTTCTCAGGCTTCTGATTAAAAAGATAATTACCCTTATTTCCCAGCGTGTGATTCAGATCGCGCTGTGCTGTGTTGTTATCTCCCGAAATCACTGAGATCCGGTATTGTTTTGATAACCGTGAGATCAGTCCCGGGATATCTTCCCTGAAGTGATTCCTGATCCGGAAATATCCGAATACCCTGTTTTCAATTGCCACGTAAACCGTGCTGCCCATATCTCTTCCGCGGGACTCAGAAACAAATGATGCAGATCCAAGCATCACAAATTCTCCGTCAATAATTCCTTCAATTCCCTTTCCTGCAGTTTCCTTAAACCCCTGTATCGTATAGGTTTTGGAAGGTTTTCCGATGTGTGCTGCAACTGCTTTGCTGAGCGGATGATTCGACTGGGAAGCAAGAATTGCGATCAGTTGCTGATGATATGGAGTTAAACTATCTCCTATATAATCCACATCACTGATTCTTGTATCAGTCAGTGTTCCCGTTTTATCAAAAACAATATGATCAACTTTAGACATCTCTTCAATTGCCTGTGCATTTCGCAGGTAGAGTTTATTTTTTGACAGGATCCTGAGGATGTTGCCATTGGTAAACGTGTTTGAAATAAGCAAAGCGCATGGACAGGCAACGATCAACACCGCGGTGATCACATTCCAGATCCTGGACGGATCATTGAATGCCCAGTAAAGCGCCCCGGAGCACGCAATAAGGAATACGATGTAGGTGAAGTACCTGCTTAACAGGTGAACAAAGGAAATACCTTTTGATTCCGGGTTTTTCTTGAACTCATCGCGTGCCCAAAGTCCGGTGAGATAACTCTGCGTCACTTCTTTAATAACAAGTATTTCAATCATTCCGCCGGTTTGCTTTCCGCCGGCATAAACGATCTCTCCCATTTCTTTCCGAACCGGAACGGATTCACCGGTTACGAAACTATAATCGATGTAGGCATGACCGCGGGTAAGAATTCCATCTGCAGGAATCAATTCTTCATTGTGAATCCGGATCGTATCATTCACTTTGATTTCCGGAAGTGGAGTTGGAATTTCTTTCTCCTCTTTTACCACATGCACGGCAATAGGGAAGTAGGAGGAAAAATCACGATCAAATGATAAGTGCTGATAGGTTCTGTCCTGCAACACTCTGCCTACCAACATGAAAAAAACAATGCCGCTCATCGAATCAAAATATCCTCCGCCTGTATCGGTAATTATTTCATATACACTTCTTGAAAAGGTAACAATGATCGCCAGCGCAATAGGCGCATCAATATTCAGGAAACGATGTTTTAACCCCTTCCATCCTGATTCATAAAATGGCAATGCACTGTAAAAAAATACAGGGAGTGCAAGAATAAAGTTGATGATCCTGAAACCGTATTGAAGACTTTTCTCCTGTTCTTCCAATCCTAAATACTCAGGAAAACTCAGCAGCATAATGTTGGCAAAACAGAATCCTGCAACACCCAACTGGTAGATGAGGGATTTGTCCATGCGGGGTTTATGATCCTTCAGATCATTGAGACTGATATAGGGCTCATATCCGATTGCAGTAAGCAGTTCCGCAACTTTCCTCAAAGACGTTTTAGCCTCATCCAGAACGATCGAAGTTTCCTTCCTGGTGAAATGCACTTTGGAAGAAATTACTCCGCTGTCAAGTTTTGAAAGGTTTTCCAGCAAATACAGGCAGGAGCTGCAATGCATCTGCGGAAGATAAAATGTAATATGGGTTTGTGAGCCATCAGTGAAACTGATCAGTTTTTTTTTGATCGTTTCATCTTCCAGGAATGCGAACTTATTCTTGCGAACAGAAATTCGCTGGTTTTTTCCCGGGTGTTCATTCAGGTTATAGTATTCACATAACCCGTTTTTATTGATAAGCTGGTAAACCATTTTGCATCCTTCGCAGCAAAAATGTTTTTCCTCCAGTTTGATTTTATCCGTAACGCATTGTTCACCGCAGTGGTCGCAGCTGATTACAGGCATGGTTGATGTAGCAGGCATGGGTCTCCCGATTTGTGGCGAATGTAGCCGCAGACCTGTTTTTGTGAGATGAGGACTGTCATTGCTATTTTTGATTTTAATCAAAAGAATATCTTGCAGTAATGTAGTTTTGCACTTACTTTTATAACAATCAACCTGTTAAGAAGCAACATGAAGAAGATCCTGGTAATAGACGACAATACAGACATCAGAGAAAATACAGCCGAGATCCTCGACCTTGCAGGATATAGTACGCTTACTGCAGAGAATGGCAAAAGAGGAGTGGAGATTGCGTTGCAGGAAAAACCAGACCTGATCGTTTGTGATATCATGATGCCTGATCTTGACGGATACGGCGTTCTTCATCTACTGAAAAAAAATCCTGATACAGAAAATATTCCATTCATCTACCTGACTGCAAAAACAGAAAGAGGTGATTTCAGAAAGGGGATGGAAATGGGTGCTGATGATTATATCACCAAACCTTTTGATGATCTTGAACTATTGCGCGCAATAGAGATCCGGTTGAAAAAAATGGAAATTCTTCAGTCACAGTTCAATGCAGGAGTTGCAGGAGCAAACGAATTACTGAAAGAGCTGAATACTTCGGGATTGTTAAAGATGGATGTTTCCCAGTATGATGCGGAACATTATTCTAAAAAGCAGATCCTGTACAGCGAGCACAAACGTCCGCGTTTCTTATATTATATCAATTCAGGTAAAGTAAAAACTTTCCGTGTACATGAAGACGGAAAGGAATATATCACTAATCTTTACAGTGCAGGTGATTACCTGGGATATATTGCTTTACTGGAAGGAACAGTGTATGAAGAAACTGCAGAGATCCTCGAAGATGCAGAGATCGTTCATATTAATAAGGACGATTTCATGGATGCAGTGTATAACGACATGACCATCGCCGGGAAGTTCATCAAACTCATCACGAACAACGTTCGTGAAAAAGAAGAAAGATTACTTCATCTTGCATACGACAGCCTGAGAAAACGCGTAGCAAAAGCGTTGGTTGATATCACCAATAAATTCAATGCTGAACCGAATGCAGTTCAGCAGATCGATATCTCCCGTGAAGACATCGCACAATATGTGGGTACTGCAACCGAATCCCTGATCCGCACACTAAGTGATTTTAAATCAGAGAAACTCATAGAGATCAGGGAAGGAAAGATCAGGATTACCAATTATGAAAAGCTTAAAAACCTGCTTTACTGAGTTTCATCAAGAGCGGATGCTTTAATATGTTGCCATAGATGTTTGCTCTGATAAATGATCAGTTTTCCGAGCCAGCTTTACTAATCTTCTTCCGTTCTTTCCAGGTCAGAAATATTCAACTGCCGTACCTGTACGGTAGAAATTTCTTTCCCATGTTCGTTCTGCTGCTTTAGGGTCCAATTGTCGGTCATAGTGGTTTCCAGCCAGATGTTTCCCGATTTCCGGAATACCTGAACAGCAAGTCCAAAACTTTCCTTGAGTGTTTTTTCAAGTTCTGAAACCGTCATGGTATCACTAAGGTCAACAGTGCCAAAGTGGGTGTTTTTTCCCGTCTCATTGATTTTAGTTCCTGATGATATTCTTTTTTTGGCTGATGAAGAATGTTTACCCCCATTGCCATTCACAAAGAATTCGATCTTGAGAAAGGGAAAAGCATCGTTGAAGTCATGCTGTACTTCCCTTATCAGTCTTTCTGAATTAATTTCAAGCTTCATATTTTTTGGTAATGCGAGGCTACAGTCCTCTTGTTCAAAATCTGGTCGCTACTTTCCCATAGCTAGACAAAAGTATTTTTAGCCCTGAGGATGAGCCATGACTTACCAAAAAACTGAATATGATTTTTGTCAGGTTTGAAATAGATTATTTTTCGGGAGTGCCTGCCCCGTCTTCATTTCCGGTAAAATCCTCAATATCGCGACGTTGTTTTTTTGTAGGCCGTCCGATCTTGCTCCGCCTCTTACCCGTAAAAAAGGCAGCTGCCTGGTACTGAAGTTTTTCGATCTCTTCTTCCGGAGTGATATCAATATAATACTTAATGGCTTCCTGGTATTGAACGCGGTTTGCGAGGAGGCCGGTGACCTTTATAACCCATTTGCGGGCTTCGGTTTTTATTTCATACTCATCGCCTACTGCAACCTGTTTGGCGGCCTTTACGGCCACCCCCTTACTCTTTACTTTACCCTGGTCGCAGGCAAAGGATGCCAGTGAGCGGGTTTTGAATAAGCGGATGGCCCAAAGGTATTTATCGACTCTTAATTTTTCTGTAGTTGCCATTATTGTTGAAAGTACTGATGAAAATAGGGAATGGTTTCAATGCCCTTATAAAAATTCACCAAATCATATTTTTCGTTTGGTGAATGAAGGTTATCACTGTCCAGCCCGAATCCCATGAACACGATTTTGATACCCAGTTCTTTTTCCAGGATCGAACAGATCGGAATACTTCCGCCACCACGAACCGGAATCGGATCTTTTCCAAAAGTCGATTTGATCGCACTGGCTGCAGCTTTGTAAGCCTTTGAATCGATCGGGGTCATATATGGTTCACCACCGTGAAGTTCAATCGTTTTAACTGTTACCCCTTCTGGTGCAATCTTTTTGAAATGCTCCTGGAGCATCTCTGCAATTTTAGTAGACGACTGGTTTGGAACCAACCTTGCAGACACTTTCGCAAATGCTTTGGAGGGCAATACAGTCTTGGAACCTTCACCGGTATATCCACCCCAGATCCCGTTCAGTTCAAGTGTTGGCCTGATGCCGGTTCTCTCATTGGTGGTATATCCTTTCTCTCCCCAAAGTTTGTCCACTCCAAGGTCCTTGCTGTATTCTTCTTCATTATAGGGTGCACGTGCCATCAGTTCACGTTCTTCCTTCGTTGCTTCCACCACATCATCATAAAATCCCGGGATCGTGATATGATTGTTTTCATCGTGACAGCTTGCGATCATTTTTGCAAGTGTGGTAATCGGATTTGCAACTGCGCCTCCGTATACTCCACTGTGCAGGTCGCGGTTCGGACCAGTAACCTCTACCTGGATATAGGCAAGACCTCTTACCCCGATATCAATTGAAGGGGTTTCCATGCTGATCATTGAACTATCAGAGATCAGGATCACATCCGCTTTCAAAAGATCTATATTTTCTGATACGAATTTTCCCAGATTCGGTGATCCTACTTCTTCTTCCCCTTCGATCAGGAATTTTATATTGGAAGAAAGGGTGTTTGTTTTTACAAGCGTTTCAAGTGCCTTGACATGCATATAAAACTGACCCTTATCATCAGCAGATCCTCTTGCATAGATCTTACCATCTTTGATCACCGGTTCGAATGGTCCGCTGTGCCAGAGTTCCAGCGGTTCTGCAGGCTGAACATCATAGTGACCATATACCAGTACAGTTGGTTTGGATGGATCCACAATCTTTTCTCCATACACAACAGGATATCCATCTGTAGGATACACTGCGGCTTTGTCGGCACCTGCTTCTATCAACCTTTCCCTTACAACCTCTGCGCATTTCTGCATATCTGCACGATGTTCCGATTTGGCACTTACTGACGGGATCTTTAAAAGCTCCAGTAACTCATTCAAAAATCTTTCTTTATGCTGCTCCTGGTAATCTTTCCAAACTTGCATGGTAAAAAATTTATTAGTGCGAATGTAATGATCTTCTTATTCCGATAAACTGTGCGCTAAACTGAGGCTATGTTTTTCATTTGATAAAACATTTTTCAGTGTCCACTCTATTTTTTGTTTGAAGGCTTCTTTTCTCACCGGACAATTTTCCTTATAACAAATACTGCACTGATGATATAAACATCCATCTGTATGAATGAACATTTCCAGTGAATCTCCAAACCTGGTCCGGATGATCTTTCCGAATTCATCTATCTCCCTGTGACCTTCATGAATATTGAAATACCAGGGTATGGTAACATGCGCATCGACATGTAATTGTCCTCCGTATTTTATTACGCGCAGATTGTGAAAGTCGATCCAGGTTGGTCTTCTGTGACTGTTCAATTCTTCCACCATCTGTGTGAGAATTTCTGAATCTGCTTCATCCATAATACCTGCAATGGAAGAACGGATGATCTTGTAGCCGGTATACATGATGAACAATGCAAAGAGCATTGCAACGAGGCTGTCGAGCCAAATAATTCCGGTGATGTAAATCAATATCAGGCCAATGATAATTCCAACTGTAGTGTAGGTGTCCGACTGAAGATGTTTGCCGCTTGCTATCAGTGCAAGGGAATTATTCTTTTTCCCTTTTTTGATGCTGATATAGCCTACTGCAAAATTTACGATTGCAGTGAAGGCGATCATCAGGATCCCATAATCCAGTCGCTGTAACTGTTTTGGATGTATAAGCCCTTTTACAGATTCATAGATGATGATCACTCCTGCGATCGTGATCATTGTACCTTCTACTGCTGCAGAAATGAATTCAGCTTTTCCATGTCCATAAGGATGATCAATATCTTTGGGTTTGGCTGCAACATATAAACTGTACAGGCCAATCAATCCTGCAGCCACATTCACTGTTCCTTCCAGGGCATCTGTAAGAATCGCGATAGAATGGGTAAGAAACCAGGCGACAACTTTCACGAGAAATAATACAATAGCTACTCCAATTACCCATTTCTGGATATGAAGGTTTTCCTGCTGAGGGGAACGCCCTTGAAATTTCATTCAGTAAATATGGGTAAAAATCTGTTTAAACTATCCGTTTGGAACATTACCTGTAAAGGCAATTATACCATCCTTGATGCAACAAATTCCCAGTTTACTACTTTCCACCAGTTCTCGATATAATCAGGTCTTTTGTTCTGGTATTTGAGATAGTAAGCATGTTCCCACACATCAAGTCCTAATAGGGGGATGCCTTTTACTTCCGCATTATCCATCAATGGATTATCCTGGTTTGGTGTGGAGGTAACCTGCAGCTTTTTGTCGTTGTTGATAATGAGCCATGCCCATCCGCTTCCAAACCTGGTTTTACCTGCATCGCTGAAAGCAGTTTTAAATGCTTCAAATGAATTGAAATCTCTTTCAATAGCAGATAATAAATTTCCCGTTGGTTTTGAATCAGCTCCCGGCTTCATACATTTCCAGAAGAGTTCGTGGTTAAAATGACCGCCACCATTATTCCTCACTTTGGTGGAGTATTTAGAAACATTTGAAAGAAGATTTTCAATTGATTTTGAGGTATCAATATTTTCCGCGGCTGCTGCATCTGCAAGATTTTTTGCATATCCTGCTGCATGTTTGCTGTAATGAAGTTCCATTGTCATCGCATCAATTACAGGTTCAAGAGCATTGTATGCATAGGGTAAAGCCTGTTGCTTAAACCCTGTTACGAATGGCGCATTCCCGGTTACTTTTGCTGTACCGCAGGCTGCTACACCAGCTGGTATACTGGCAACGGCAGTAAGTGCAAGACCGGCTTTTGCAGAATCAGAAATGAATTTTCTTCTGGATGTTGACATGGTCAAATAATTTAATTGAAGGTAAATTAATTGCCTGCAGGTTCACGATTAAAAAAAGCCTTAATCCTTCTGAAGGACCTGTGATAGAATTCTTTGTTGAATAATTGTGAATCGTGCAATGCTTTATAGATCAGGAATAACCCGATCGGTAATAGTATATACGTTGCAAGCCACATGCCCGGTAAAGGCTGCATAACATCTTCCCTCACAAACTTCTTTCCGAAATTATTCAGGAGGAAAAATATAACGAAGAAGATCACGGCAAAAACAACAGGTGTTCCCAGCCCCCCTTTTCTTACAATCGATCCGAGTGGTGCACCGATCAGGAACAGGATTATGACAGCAATCGACATGGTAAATTTCTGGTGCCATTCGATCAGATGAAGTCTTAGTTCTTTCCGCTGTGTTTCATAGTCGATAGCAGATATCTCAAGATTTGATTTTACTGAATTTACAAAGTTGATGGTCTGATCCAATACCGAATGTCTTGCACTGTCAGGAATCAGTTTTGCGAAATCTTTTTCAGTTACTTTTTCTGCTTTAATATCTTTCCAGCCACTGTCGATGTATTGCATAAAATTGAAATACGGCGCCAATTCCCTTCTGGATTTGCTTTCAAATGTTGTCTGTTTTTTTTCGATGGAATCGATTGCTTTATTGAGTTGACGAACACTTAACATTTCATATCGGTCTTTGTAGGTGCTGTCGCTTGTAAGACTCAGCTGAAGCGAGCTCAGGTCGAGTACTTTTTTGTATTCTTTGAATCCCATCCTGATAAATTCAGAACTCAGGGATGAGTTTCTGCCGCGGTCTTCATATCGCCATCCGTCGCGCAGAGTAAATTCGAGAAAACGTTTATCAGGCGTGATGCGCATGATGCCGGTCTTAGCGATGATAATATTATCCTGGAGGTTGGTACTGCTTTCATAAATGATCACATCAACCAGTGTGCTGTCGTCTTTTAATTTTTTTCCAACCTTGATCGCATACCCAGGAATGGTAGTATAGAAAACACCTTCCTTAAGATCGAACGCAGGTTTTTTATTTACGATATCTGTATGCAGGGTTCTCATCTTGAGGTTTGCAACAGGGATCATAAAATTGTTGAACAAAAAAGCCAGACCTGCAAGGAAAATTGAAACAATAAATAACGGGCGCATAAAACGGAGCAATCCGATTCCTGCGGATTTGATGGCGACCAGTTCAAAAGTTTCACCAAGGTTTCCGAAGGTCATGATCGATGAAAGCAATACTGCGAGCGGAAGAGCGAGCGGAACCAGTGTGGCGCTTAAATATAGAATGAGTTCGAGAATGATACTGGTTTCAATTCCTTTTCCTACGAAGTCATCGATCCATAACCAGAAGAATTGAAGGATGAGCACGAACAGGGTGATGAAGAAGGTAGCAATGAATGGTCCTGCAAAAGATTTGATAATGAGTATATCCAGCTTTTTGATCACTTGGTTCTGCGTTGTGTTCTTCGTTTCTGTTTGAATGCCAACAAAAATAATGGTTTCACCACAGGAAACAGAACGTGCCTGTGAATGCAGGTTTTTTTAACAGATAAAGGGCCTGCTATGCGTGCCCTTTATCTGAATAATGTTTTACCGGAAGATTTAATTACCTAAGCGATGAAATAATTCTTTCACCTGGTAGTCCCAAAGCTGGCTCTGGTCCTTGATCTCACCCTTTTCTGCGAAATCCTTAATGATAAGAATAGTCATATTGGTCACTTCGGATTTTTCAATTTTAAACTCGAAGTATTCATCTTTTCCTGTATGCGTCCAGTGAAAACGGATAAATTTCTCAGGTTCACTTTCCATTACCTCTGCTTTATCTGTAGTGCCGTTCCAGGAGAAACTGAAAATATTGTCGCGTTCATCTACCCTGTCTGCGAACCATTCCTGTAAACCTGCCGGGGTGCTTAAAAATTCATACAATATCGATGGAGAACATCTCACCGGAAACTCTAACGTAAAAAGTTGTTTTTTGCTCATCTACACCCTGATTGGTCTTTTGTCAACGAATCGTGCAATAATAGAAAAATATAATTAGTTGCAAAATTTTTTTCTGTATCTCAATGTTAAAGAGCCTGCTGCGGAAAATACGGTTTCAATTTCGACTCTTTACTGGTACTCAGTCGTTTACAAATAAAATATTTTGGTAGAAATACTTAAATTGTTAAATTGCTCTAAATGAAGAAATCGTTATCCACGTTATTTCAATATAACAAACAACAATTTCCTACGTTTTGATGACCATAACCTTAAACTAAACCTTTAAAACCCGCCTATGAGTATGAGACAACTCAAGATCACGAAATCCATCACCAATCGTGAATCTCAGAGCCTGGAAAAGTACTTGCAGGAAATTGGTAAAGTTGAACTGATCAGCCCCGAAGAAGAAGTTCGACTTGCCAAAGCCATAAAACATGGTGACCAGCGCGCCCTTGATAAACTGACAAAGGCAAACCTCCGTTTCGTGGTTTCTGTTGCAAAACAATACCAGAATCAGGGACTTTCCCTTCCGGATCTTATCAATGAAGGAAACCTGGGATTGATCAAAGCTGCACAACGATTCGATGAAACCCGCGGTTTTAAATTCATTTCCTACGCAGTCTGGTGGATCCGTCAGAGTATTCTTCAGGCACTCGCTGAACAATCCCGGATCGTTCGTCTTCCATTGAACAAAGTCGGCCTGACCAACAAGATCCAGAAAGCATTTTCCCAACTTGAACAGGAATATGAACGCGAGCCTTCCCCGGAAGAACTTGCTGAACTCCTTGAGCTTGAAACGGAAGAAGTTTCAGCTACCCTGGGAATCGGTGCACGCCATATCAGTATGGATACCCCGCTTTCTGAAGGGGAAGACAATACAATGCTGGATGTAATGGAGAATCCCAATGCGGAAAGAGCGGAAACAAATATCGAACACATCGAATCCCTCAAACAGGAAATCGATCGTTCCCTCAGGTCCCTTACTGAACGCCAGAAGGAAGTAATCTGTTATTTCTTTGGAATCGGTCACGACCATCCCCTGAGTCTGGAGGATATCGGCGACAAATTCAACCTGACCCGAGAAAGAGTCCGGCAGATCAAGGATAAAGCAATTACCAAACTGAGAACCCACTCCCGCTGTAAAGAATTGAAAGGTTATCTCGGAGTCTGATAAATAACTTTAATTAACCTCGGAGCCAAAACGTTATTTAGACTTCCAAATCCATAAATTTGCAACTTAACAAGGTGAATGTAACTGATGTTATATTCACCTTCTTTTTTATTACAACTATTACAAATAGCGGAAAACAGCTTTTGAAGTCATGTTTGAAAATTTAACCGACAGGCTCGAAACGGCCTTTAAACAGTTAAAAGGCGAGGGAAGAATTACTGAACTCAACATTGCAGCTACAGTTAAAGAGATTCGTCGCGCGCTGGTTGATGCCGACGTAAACTACAAGATCGCCAAGGAATTTACCGACAAGGTGAAAGACAAGGCAGTAGGGGAGAAAGTGATCAATGCCGTAAATCCATCACAGCTGATCGTAAAGATCGTGAAGGATGAAATGGCTGAACTGATGGGAGGAACCGAAGCTGAATTTCATACCAAAGGTGCACCGGCAGTGATCCTGATCGCAGGTTTGCAGGGTTCCGGTAAAACTACTTTCAGTGCTAAGCTGGCAAATTACCTTAAAAATAAAAAAGGACTCAGCCCGATGCTCGTGGCAGCAGATATCTACCGTCCGGCTGCAATCGACCAGTTAAAGGTACTGGGCGGACAGATAGGTGTTGAGGTTTACAGTGAGCCTGAAAATAAAAATGCTGTGGAGATCGCTCAGAACGCGATCAAAGAAGCAAAAAGCAAAAACAGGAACGTGATCATCGTGGATACGGCCGGCCGACTGGCGATCGACGAAGCGATGATGACCGAGGTTTCGAACATCAAAAAGGCACTCAATCCGAATGAGATTCTCTTTGTAGTGGATTCCATGACGGGCCAGGATGCTGTAAATACCGCGAAGGCTTTCAATGAAAGACTGGATTTCACCGGAGTTGTACTTACCAAATTGGATGGTGATACCCGGGGTGGAGCAGCGCTTTCCATTAAATATACCGTAGAGAAGCCGATCAAATTTGTGAGCAGCGGCGAAAAGATGGATACCCTCGATGTATTCTATCCGGAAAGGATGGCTCAGCGTATCCTGGGGATGGGTGATATCACTACCCTTGTGGAAAAGGCCCAGGCTCAGTACGACGAAGTGGAAGCAAAGAAACTGGAGAAAAAAATCAGGAAGAACCAGTTTGATTTTGAAGATTTTAAAACCCAGCTCGACCAGATCAAGAAGATGGGTAATATCAAGGACCTGCTCGCAATGATTCCTGGAGTTGGAAAAGCGATCAAGGATATCAATATCAGCGACGATGCTTTCAAGGGAATTGAAGCAATCATCAACTCAATGACGGTTGAAGAAAGAAGAAATCCCGACCTGATCGATATGAGCAGGAAGAAAAGGATTTCGGCAGGTTGTGGAAAGGATATCAGTGAGATCAATGCCTTCATCAAACAATTCGAACAAATGAAGGATATGATGAAGATGATGAACAAGATGCCAATGGGCAGAATGGGCATGCCGAAGAGATAAAAATAAATTAATGTTGAAAGGTTCCGAATGGAACAAAGATTTTTATATTTTTGAAAAGTTCGCACGGATCGCTACTTTTGCAATCCAATTTTTTGTAAACCGTATTCATTCACGCATTTAAATTTCTATTTAAGATGCCAGTTAAAATCAGACTGCAGAGACATGGGTCTAAGAAGAGACCCTTCTACTTTATCGTTGTTGCCGACGCTCGTGCACCAAGAGACGGTAAGTTCATTCAGAAACTCGGAACCTATAACCCATTGACTGTCCCTGCTTCAGTGCAGCTGGATCGTCAGAAGGCATTAGACTGGTTGACCAAAGGTGCTCAACCAACCGATACTGTTCGCCGTATTCTTTCTTACAAAGGTGTATTGTATCTGAAGCATTTGCTTCGTGGTGTGAAACTGGGATTGTTCGATGAGGCTGCTGCAATGGAGAAATTCCAGGCATGGCACTCTGAGCACGAGGTTCAGATGAAAAAGCGCCAGGAAACTCACGCCCGCGACAAGAGAGCTAAAAGAGCAGGTGGAGTTAGAGAAAACAGGGAAAGTTAATCAGACTTCCATATTTTTAAAATCCCGATGATTTATCGTCGGGATTTTTATTTTGATAAGGTCATGACCAATTACATCAACATCGGAAAATTTGTAGCCACATTCGGGGTCGGGGGAGAATTAGTGCTGAAACACAGCCTCGGCAAGAAAACCAACCTGAAAGGAATAGAAACGCTTTTCCTCGAAATAAAGAAAGATGAATTCCTTCCTTACTTCGTAGAATCTGCGAAAGCAAAGAACGATTCAGAGGTTTTTGTGAAAGTGGAAGGAATGGAAACTAAAGAATCAGCCCAGCGACTGGTTCAGAAACAGGTATGGCTCCCGGCAGAAGTCTTTCATAAACACGCTGAGAAATCTTCACCAATCTCCTTATTAGGGTTTCATGTTATCAATGAGAACAAAGATCTCGGAGAAATACTTGAAGTTATAGAACAGCCTCACCAGGTTCTTTGCCGCATCGACCTGAATGGAAAAGAAGCACTGATTCCAATCCATGAACACAACCTGGTGAAAATGGACCAGAAAAAAAAGCAGGTAGTGGTGGATTTGCCGGAAGGATTGCTTGAGTTGTATTCATAGAATTATGCGCCAGATCGCTCACTTCGACCTTGATGCTTTTTTCGTTTCAGTGGAATGTCTGCTAGATCCTTCCCTGAAAGGAAAACCATTGATTGTTGGAGGAAGCAGTGACCGGGGAGTAGTTGCCGCCTGCAGCTACGAAGCAAGAAAATTCGGGATCCACTCCGCGATGCCTATTGTTACGGCAAGAAAACTTTGTCCGCACGCACTCTTTATTTCCGGTACACGCGGTCAGTATTCAAAATATTCGCGGATCGTTACAGAAATAATAGCATCAAAAGCTCCGCTGATGGAGAAAGCTTCCATTGATGAATTTTATATCGACCTTACCGGAATGGCACGTTTCTTTAAACCTTTTGATTGGGTAAAGAAACTAAGAGAAGATATCATCAAAGAAACGGGGTTGCCGATTTCTTTCGGATTGGCTTCTAATAAAATGATCGCCAAGATCGCTACGGATGAAGCAAAAACCAAACGGTTTTTTGCACGTCGCACCGGGAATGGAACAGGCTTTTCTTGCACCCATGAAAGTAAACAAGATACCGGGAGTAGGAGACCAGACCTACAAAACGCTTCTTGATTTAAATATTTATACCATTGGTGATCTTGCTCTTCAGCCAGTGGGATTGCTCGAAAAACACTTTGGGAAATGGGGCACAGAGCTTCATCGAAAAGCATTCGGATTACATGATGGAGAAGTGATTCCTTATCATGAAGCAAAATCCATTTCTTCAGAAAACACCTTTGAGAAAGACATTGCGGATGAGGATTTCCTGCTCAGTGAAATCGTAAGACTTACGGAAAAAATCGGGTATGAATTACGCCAGGATAACAAAATGGCGGGGGTAATCTCTGTGAAGATCCGTTATCATGATTTTGAAAACACTTCAAAGCAGGTTTCCATACCTTATACATTTTATGATGATGAACTGATCGCACAGGCAAAAGAACTGTTTCATAAATTATATCGGAAAGGAGCGAAGGTCAGGTTACTGGGAGTGAAATTGAGTGAACTTACGAATGAAGCCGTACAGACAAACCTGTTTGACAATGTCTCGAGGAAGTCGGATCTTTATAAGGCTATCGATGATGTAAAAAACAGGTTCGGAAAGAATTCAATCAGGAAGGCGAGGAAATAAATAAATTGGTAAGCAGGAAGATCTGATGGAAAGTAATAGCAGAAAGCAGGATGCGAAAAGTCTGTAACTAATATGATCATTCAATCGGAATTGTATCCGTTAATCGAAGCAAAAATTCAGCAACAGAAAATAAATGCTGAAACTTAGTCTACTTGTTTAGTGGACAATCCTTACCTTTGCATCCCCTGCCGGCCAATTGTAACATTGGCCTGACAAACAGGTTCAACTCGTCAACCCTTTTATTTAAAACTTAAAATACTTTTTATGGGCTTAAGACTCGGAGATACCGCTCCTAATTTCCAGGCAAAGACAACCATAGGTGATATTGATTTTTATGAATACTTAGGTGACAGCTGGGGTGTGCTTTTTTCGCATCCTGCAGACTATACACCTGTATGTACAACAGAACTCGGAAGGACTTCACAATTGAAAGATGAGTTTGCAAAAAGAGGAGTAAAGGTTCTTGCTGTGAGTGTTGACCCGCTTGATAAGCACCTTGGCTGGATCAATGATATCAATGAAACGCAACAGACAACTGTTGACTTTCCGATCATTGCAGATGATGATAAAAATGTAGCGAACCTGTACGATATGATCCATCCGAATGCAAATGAAACTTTTACCGTAAGGTCACTGTTCATCATCGGTCCGGATAAAAAAGTAAAACTGATCATTACCTATCCTGCTTCAACCGGAAGAAATTTCCATGAGGTATTACGTGTAATCGATTCCTTACAACTCACTTCTAAATTCAGTGTAGCTACTCCTGCCGACTGGAAGAACGGGGAAGATGTAATCGTAGGCCTGGGTGTATCAACAGAAGATGCGATCGCTAAATTTCCTAAGGGAGTGAAGGTTGTTAAACCTTATCTGCGCTATACACCGCAGCCTGAATAGGGATGGTGCAAAAAATTTATGGAAATGCAGGTCATTGAAATTATACAGAATCAATAGATCTGATTTTCTAAAAAGAATAAATAAAAAGCCGCAAATTATCATTTGATATTTTGCGGCTTTTTGATAGTTAATGAAATGCCTTACCTCAAAACCTGAAGTTGATGTTTATATCAATCGGGTTATTTTTTGATTTCTATTTCTTCAGCTTCCTTAGCTGCGAACAAAACGCCCTCATATCTTTAGGAACTTCTGCTTCAAAATTGAACTCACGCCCATGCATATCCTTAAATTTCAACTTCCATGCGTGCAGGGCAAGTCTTCCCATGATCGGTCTTTCATCGAGTTCATTTTTTGAAAGATTGAATTTCTTTTTCAATGAACTTAACAATACCGGATCTGCACTTCCATAAACAGCATCACAAACAATCGGATGACCATAGTTTGCCATATGCACTCTGATTTGGTGCGTTCTGCCGGTTAGGATTTTAAATTCAACATCAGTGAACTTTCCAAACTCTTCAACAACCCTGAATTCGGTGATGCTTTCCTTTCCTTTTGCATGAACGATCATGGTTCCTTTTTTTACTGCATGTTCCATGAGCGGAGCATTGATCGTTAGTTCTTTGTCAGGAAGGGTACCTGAAACTATTCCACGATAAAATTTATCTACCGACCTGTCTTCAAAAATTCCGGAGTAGTATTTATGACTTGCTTCATGTTTCGCAAAAAGAATGATTCCACTGGTATCACGGTCGATACGGTGCACGGTAAATATATTGCCATACTTTTCCTGCAACAATCTTTTTACAGAAACATCTTTTCCTTCGCGATCCGGAATGCTTAATAAACCTGATGGCTTATTAATGATCACAAAGTCATCATTCTCAAAAACGATGAGTGATGATATGTTTATCCGCACAATATTTTCAGTCATTATTTCTTTTTAGCAGGGACAATTTTTTTCGTGATTACCTTTTTAGCGGAGGCAGGTTTTTTAGTCGCTGTTACTTTAGATGAGATACTGGTGTCCGTCATCTTTTCTTTAGAGGCCAAACTGCTTTTGGCAGTGGTGCTTTTACCAGTTGAACTGTCCTTCGCCAATATTTCTTTACCGGCGAATTTGTTTTCTTCTTTCTTTCTGGCATAAGAAGCGTTCATGAATTTCAGGAGCCTTACTTCTTTTTCTGCAAGGAATCTCCATTTACCGCGGTCCACATTTTTCTTGGTAAGGTTTGCAAACATCACCCTGTCGAGGCCTCTTACATCATAGCCGAGATGCTCAAACATTCTTCTTACGATCCGGTTTCTTCCGCTATGGATCTCCACGCCGATCACACTTTTATCTTTTGAATCTGCGTATGCCACTGCATCTGCCTGGATGAATCCATCTTCCAGTGTGATGCCTGCCATCATATCTTCCATATCTTTCCTGGCCATTGATTTATCGAGTTTTACTTCGTAGATCTTTTTAACCTGGTAGCTTGGATGGGAAAGTTTTTGAGCGAGGTCACCATCATTGGTGAAAAGTAAAACACCGGTGGTGTTCCTGTCGAGTCTTCCAACCGGATAAACTCTTTCTGCAGTTGCACTTCTGATCAGATCAAAAACTGTTTTTCTTCCTTCAGGATCTTCCATCGTGGTGATGTAGTCCTTTGGTTTATTCAACAGGATATAAACAAGGTTCTTTTTTGCGGAGATCTTTTTTCCGTTAAATTGAACTTCATCCTCTTTGGAGACTTTGTAACCAGGTTCGGTAACAACTTTCCCGTTGATGCTGATCTTTCCTGACTTCACGAGTTCAGCTGCATCTCTTCTTGAACAAATGCCTGCATGCGAAACGTATTTGTTCAGCGGCATTTTTTCAGGCATCGGTGCCGGCTTCAGGTTCTCGTACTTCGGAGCTTCCTGGACCTGTTCACTTCGGCCACCTTTTGCTTTAAAACGGGGATTTGTTTTGGCATCTTCATTTGCCTGTCGTGCAAGTTTTGCCTGCTTTGCTTCTTCTTTTTTCTGATCGAAGAATTCCTGTTTTTCTTTTCTCGCCTGTTTCTTTTCCTGGCGGATCTTTTCTTTAATTACTGAAGGTTTCTCGTTGCGAAACCTGTCGAAATAAGCTTTTGCCATAATTTTTTGTTTACTGTTTTACAACAGGACTTCTGCATTTACCCATCAATTCTCTTCCAGTTCCATTTCCTTGTTGGCGAGCTGTCCGCAGGCGGCGTCGATATCTTTGCCCCTGCTTCTTCTCAGTCGTGCATTGACCCTGTTCTTTTCAAGGTGTTTCATGAATGCGTCCACTGTTCCCTCTTCCGGTTTTGCGAAGGTTGCGTTGCTGATCGGGTTATATTCAATAAGGTTAACCAGGTCGGCAGGTATTTGCCTGTAGATCCTGATCAGCTCATTGGCGTCTTCGATACTGTCGTTGAGATTGTTGAATAAAATATATTCAAGCGTGATCTCATTCTTTGTTTGTTTATAAAAATGGTTGAGCGCATCAATCAGTGCCTTAATGTTATTTGATTCATTGATCGGCATGATCTCGTTTCGCTTTTCGTCGTTTGCCGCGTGTAAGGAAAGGGCAAGTTTAAACTTCACCTGGTCGTCGCCCAGTTGCCTGATCATTTTTGCAACTCCTGCAGTTGATACGGTAATTCTTCTCGGGCTCATCCCAAGGCAGTCGGGAGAAGTGATCTTATCAATGGATGCCAGTACGTTTTTGTAGTTCAGTAAAGGTTCACCCATTCCCATGAATACGATGTTGGTGAGTTTTTTTCCGTATACCCTCATAGCCTGTTGATTGATGAGCACCACTTCGTCAACGATCTCATCAAATTCAAGATTTCTTTTACGATCCATATAACCCGTAGCACAGAACCTGCAACTGAGGCTGCACCCGATCTGTGAAGAAACGCATGCTGTAAGCCTGTTTTCAGTCGGGATCAGAACTCCTTCCACGAAATGACCATCAAATGTTTGAAACCTTGTTTTGATCGTACCATCTGCACTGTATTGAGTTGCATCAACAGAAAGTGAAGGAAGTGAAAAGGTATTTTCCAGCTTTGAACGGAGTTCCTTGCTGAGGTTTGTCATGGCTTCAAAAGAATGAGCATGTTTCGACCAGAGCCATTCATACACCTGTTTTGCCCTGAACTTTTTTTCTCCCATCTCCTCAAAATATCCTTCCAGTTCAGGCAATGAAAGTGTTCTGATGTTCCTGATGTCCGATTTTGCCATGGCGCAAAAGTACTATTTGTTTTGCAAGGGTAAACTTCCAGTTTTCAGATGATTAGTTAAATCCCGGGTTCTATTTTCAATCCCATACAGTTGGTCCATATTTAAATCGCTTAATCTTCCTTTTGATTTTGAAGTACATTTGAAACCCAAACTTTTAAATATGCCGGCTGCTTACGTCATTGATGCCTTGAGAACTCCCATCGGAAAATATGGCGGATCCCTGAGTTCAGTTCGTCCCGACGATCTGCTGGCGCATGTTATCCGTGCAATCCTCGACAGAAATCCGCAGGTAGACCCGAGTGCTATCGAGGATGTAATTGCAGGAGATGCAAACCAGGCAGGGGAAGACAATCGCAACGTAGCAAGAATGGCTGCCTTATTAGCCGGATTACCGGTTACTGTACCGGGTAATACTGTGAACAGGCTATGTGCTTCGGGTCTCCAGGCCATCATGGATGCAGCCAGGGCAATCATATGCGGAGAAGGAGAGATCTATCTTGCAGGGGGAGTAGAAAGTATGACCCGCGCTCCGTTTGTAACCCTGAAATCTTCAGGTGCCTGGAGCAGGAATGCAGAAACCGCTGATACCACTATTGGATGGAGGTTTCCCAATAAAAAGCTGACAGATCTTTATTACCCGTTCAGCATGGGAGAGACTGCGGAAAATGTGGCAACCCAGTGGAATATATCGCGTGAAGATCAGGACAGGTTTGCTTTTGATTCCCAGGCCAAATACCAGCAGGCACTTGATGCAAATAAATGGGCAGATGAAATTGCCCCCGTTATGATACTGGGCGGAAAACAGGAACAGATCTTTTTTTCTGTTGATGAACACCCGCGACTCAGTTCCCTTGAAAAACTTTCCACGCTCCGGCCGGCTTTTAATAAAAACGGGACTGTTACCGCAGGAAACTCATCAGGGATTAATGATGGTGCATCCGTATTGATCCTGGCAAGCGAAGAAGCTGTAAAAAAATATGACCTCAAACCGATCGCGAGAATTGTTTCCATGGCAGTGGCAGGTGTAGATCCGTCCATCATGGGAATCGGTCCGGTACCGGCATCAAAAAAAGCGCTGGAAAGAGCAGGAATCGAAGCAAAGGATCTTGATCTTATAGAATTGAATGAAGCTTTTTCCTCACAGTCGATCGCCTGTATGCGCGACCTGGAGCTGGATCCGGATAAAGTAAACGTGAACGGTGGATCCATTGCAATCGGACATCCGTTGGGAGCTAGCGGAGCCCGTATCTCAACAACCCTTCTTCATGAAATGAAAAGAAGAGGATCGAAATACGGACTGGCTACAATGTGTGTGGGTGTTGGACAGGGAGCTGCAATTATTTATGAAGGAATGAAATAAGTTCACTCCATTGAATACTTTCCTGCTTCCCGGTAGCTAATTCTTTTACTATAATCGATTTCTCTTCCAGTTCCTTGCTTCCAAGAATTGCAATGAAGGGAATGTTCTTTTTTTCGGCGTACTTAAACTGTTTGTCAAATTTGCTGGATTCATGGTACAATTCGCAGCTGATTCCATTTGCTCTCAGTTGCTGAGCGAGCTGGTTTGCAGCAAAGGATTCAGCTTCCCCAAGATTAAAAAATAAAACCTGTGAAGAAGTCACAATGGATTCCGGAAAAAGGTTCAGTTCTTCGAGCACATCATAGATCCTGTCGACACCAAAGGATATTCCTACTCCGGCAATATTCGGAACTCCGAACAATCCTGTTAGATCATCATATCTTCCGCCGCCGCCAATGCTGCCCATTTTCACGGATGAAGGAGCTTTCGCTTCGAAGATGATTCCGGTATAATAATTCAACCCCCGTGCAAGAGTAAAATCAATTGTCAGATTGATGGGAGATTCTTCGTTTTCGAGTTGATGGTCTCCATTGGTATTTGAATTGATCAGATTTGAACTCTCACCGGATCCTTTTGCAGGTTGAATACTTCCTACAGTCTTATGATTTGATCCTTTAAGTTTCTGAATGTTTGTAATAACATAATTCAATTCTTCAATTCCCTGTTTCCCTTCTTCAATATCTCCGAGCAGTGCAGAGATTGTTTGAAGTTTGGTGAAATTATCGCCATCAATAAGTAGATATTGTTCGATCACATTTACCTGTTCTTCAGAAATGCCACGCTGTAATAATTCTTCCTTCACTTTGTCCATCCCGATCTTATCCAGTTTGTCGATGGCCATCGTGATATCCATCATCTTATCCTGACCGCCGCAAAGTGTTGCGAGTGCGGATAAAATTTTTCTGGAATTGATCTTCAGTTCATAATCTTTCAATCCAAGATTTACAAAAACCTGGTGGTAAATATTTACAAGATCCAGTTCATTGAGGAGTGATTTACTTCCTACCACATCCGCATCGCACTGGTAGAATTCCCGGTATCTCCCTTTTTGCGGACGATCGGCCCGCCAGACAGGCTGGATCTGGTATCGTTTGAAGGGGAAACTTAATTGTGACTGGTTCATTGCAACGTATCGCGCAAAAGGAATGGTAAGATCATAACGCAGCGCACGTTCGGTAATACCTTTTACGTTTTTTCCGCTCAGAACAGATTCGAAATCATTTCGGGCAGTGTCCTGTTTGGAAGGATTATCCAACCCGTTATTCAGAATTTTAAAAATAAGTTTGTCGCCTTCTTCTCCGTACTTACCCATCAGGGTTTCGAGGTTTTCCATTGCCGGAGTTTCCAGTGGCTGAAATCCGTAGAGTTCAAATACCGAGCGGATCGATTGAAAAATATAATTTCTCTTCCTGACTGTTTCCGGTCCAAAGTCTCTGGTTCCCTGCGGTATTCCTGGTTTCATTTTCTAAAAAAATTGCAGCAAAAGTAAACAGAAGTTTTGAAGGAAAGGATTGTTAATGGTTTTGGAGTAATTGTGGAATTTCAATCGATCGGGCATCTAACTAGAGAATTAAAGGAAAAATAATCTTTGGATTAAATAACCTTTTAATATTCGGGCCGTAACGCATATACAACATATTTATTATCTTGCCCGACGCCTCCTTAATATTGAACGGATGAATGACAATGAACAGAAGAGGATAAAAGCTTATGCTAATCGCAGGTCCATGATGGATCTTGGTATGGGACTGATTTATTCCGCTATGGGTATTTTTTTTGTTGCAAAGAAATGGTTTGGTGTGAATATTGATTTTCCAGAGGAGCCTTTCAACTATATTTTCGGAGGATTATGTCTTCTTTATGGAGGATTCAGGATTTACCGGGGCATTAAGAAAAACTATTTTAATTAATGGATTTAATGAAATTGATTTTTAAAAGCAGAATTCTGCTCCTGGCACTTTTGGCTGTAACACTGTCTTTTTCCTGCGGAGAAGATAAAGCTGCAGATCAGCGGGATACTACCAAAAGCGGAACGATCAATATCAGTGTGGATGAATCTTTCAGACCTGTGATTGATTCACAGATCCAGGTATTTGAATCACAATTTCCGAATGCAAAGATCAATGTGAGTTATAAATCAGAAGCGGATTGTTTGCGTGATCTCAATAACGACAGTGTCCGGATGGTGATTGTTACACGCGGATTGACTCGTCCCGAACAGGATGCATTTGAGGATTCACTTAATTATGTTCCATCATTTGGAATCATGGCTTACGATGCGATTGCTGTGATCGTAAATAATAAATCAAAGGATACTACTTTCAGCCTGAAAGATATCAGGTCGATGATCAAGGGCGAAAGCGGATATAAATACAAAGTTTTGCTGGATGGACTGACCGCAACAAGTACTGTAAGGTATGTTGTGGATTCCTTAATGGAAGGCGGAGCACTGTCTTCAAAAGTGGTTGCCAGTAAAAATTCAGAGGCACTTATAGATTATATTGCCCAAAATGATGATGCGATCGGATTGGTGGGAGTAAGCTGGGTTGGCAACAAACAGGACCCTGAAGTGTTAAGCTTTTTAGAAAAAGTCAAGATCGCTTCCATTGAATGTGCGGGTTGTGATGGCACCTATATTCAGCCGTATCAGGCGAATATAGCTATGGGGAGGTACCCGATGATCAGGCCATTATATTACATTGTTAAAGAAAATTATGCTGGCCTTGGCAGCGGATTCAAGAACTTTCTCATCTACGAGAAAGGACAGTTGATTTTCAGACGGGCATTTTTATTGCCTGCTAAAATGAAGTTCGAGGTACGAAATATGGATATCTCAGAATGATAAACCAATTTACATTTTACAATCAAAAATCAGGAAGGACAATGATGAAAAAAGTATTCAGCTTAATCGCAATGGTTGTCATCAGTACGAACCTGCTTTTTGCTCAGAGTGTAGACCAGGGGCGAAAGTTTCTGTACTATGATAGAACAAAAAGCGCAAAGGAGACTTTCGACAAAATGATTGCTGGCAATCCGAACAACATCGAGGCAGTTTATTGGTTAGGACAAACCTATTTACAGGATAAGGATTCCGCGGCAGCCAAGGATCTTTACCAGAAAACACTGGCTACCAATGGAAATGCGCCATTGCTGTTAGTGGGAATGGGACAGATTGAACTGATGGAGGGCAAAACCGACGATGCACGTCAGCGTTTTGAAACCGCCATAAATCTTACCAAAGGAAGAGATGTTGGAATATTTAATGCAATAGGTCAGGCAAATGTATCTGCCAAACCAGGCGATGCACGTTATGCGATCGAAAAGCTGAACCAGGCGACCCAGGTTAAAAGGTTTAATGATCCGAACACCTATATCATTATGGGAGATGCTTACCGTAAGTTAATGGAAGGTGGAAACGCAGTTCAGGCTTACCAGAAAGCGCTTGCGATCGATCCTAAAATGGCCGAAGCAAAGTATAAAATCGGAAAGATTTACCAGACACAGGGTAATACTGAATTCTTCCTGCCGGCTTTTGAAGAAGCGACAGTGCTGGATCCGGCATACACTCCGGCCTATTATGAATTATTTTATCACTGGTATTTCCGTGACGTAAATAAAGCAGCTGAATATCTCGACAAATTTATCGCAAATACTGACCAGGGTCCTAATGTAGAATATCTGCAAACCGACTTTACCTATGCAAAAGGTGATTTTGCCGGTGCAAGGACAAAAGCACAGGGATTGGTTCAGCAGTATGGAGAAAAGGTAAATCCTCGTATGTACAGGATGCTGGCCTATACTTCTGATACACTTGGAGATTTGAATGCAGCAAAAGATGCAATGAATACTTTCCTTACTAAGGCACCTACAGAAGATATTTTACCTGCCGATTATATTGAGCTGGCAAATATCAACTCTAAATTACCTGAAGGTCAGGAAGAAGCATTTGCAAATTTCCAGCAGGCTATCGAAATGGATACTGCAGTTGCAAACAAAGTGAAATACACTCAGCAGGCAGCAGCTTTGGCAAAGAAGCAGGGTAATCGTAACCAGGAAGCAGTTTTTCTCGGAAAAGCTTACCAGCTTGAACCAAATCCAAGTCAAACAGACCTGTACAATTGGGGTATGGCACACTACCAGGCCACCAATTATCAGAAAGCCGACAGTATCTTCTGTAATGTTTACCAGACAAAATATCCTGAAGAAATCTATGGATACCTCTGGTGTGCAAGAACAAAACAGGCACAGGATACAGCCATGACGCAGGGACTAGCAGTGGATGCTTATAAATTGCTGGCTGAAAAAGCAGCAGTACTTGATTCAGGAAAATACAAGAGCCAGGCAGTAGCTTCTTACTTCTACCTTGTTCAGTATTATAATGATATCAAGAAGGACAGGGAAACTGCAATCGAATATCTTGATAAGGTATTGGAAGTAGACCCAACCAATGCAGATGCTACAAGAATTAAGGATCTGTTGTCAAAAGTTGGAAAGCAACAGGCAACAAAACCTAAAAACAGCGGCGGGCCGTCAGCCAAAAAAGATAGTTCTAAAGAGTAAACTCTTAGATTAATATAAATTAATCCCCCGGCCTTCTTCGGTCGGGGGATTTTTATTTATGGTTTTCAAGATAACAGGTTGTTATTTCATGTAGCTACATTAATTTTGGCCACAATTTTAATAGTCATGGATTTATACCTGCTTCAGGCTGTTAATCAATCCGCTGATAGTGCTTACTGGTATTTACCGGTGGGACTGCAGCTGATTTTTGCGGTTATCTTTGTTGGCGCAATGATGGGACTGACCCATTTACTCGGTCCTACCCGCAGAACTTCTGATAAACTGGCCAATTTTGAAAGTGGAATCGAAAGCGTGGGAAATGCCCGTCAGCCAATGGCGATCAAATACTTTCTTGTAGCGATTCTGTTTGTACTCTTTGATGTGGAAGTAATTTTCTTCTATCCCTATGCTGTGATCTTCAAGGAACTCGGATGGCAGGGATTTGCGGCAGTTCTAATGTTTGTCGGCTTTTTCCTATGTGGATTTATTTATATCATCAAGAAAGGAGCCCTTAACTGGGAAGATTAAATTGAATTGTTGATAACGAGGAAGATAGAGGGTTTGCGTTATATCATCTTAATGGCAAACTTATTGGGGGAGGTACTGTTATAATTGACAATTACTAAAACAACATTTATGCGTCCTGTTCAATATAATTTAAACGGAAACCGGGATATCAAACTGGTGAAAGAAGGGCCGGAAGGCTACCAGGGTGAAGGTTTTATGGCTACATCACTTGATAAAGTGGTGGGACTGGCCCGTAAAAACTCCATCTGGCCTTTGCCATTTGCTACATCCTGCTGCGGTATCGAGTTCATGGCTACCATGGCTTCACATTATGACCTTGCAAGATTTGGGTCAGAAAGGGTAGGATTCTCTCCACGCCAGTGCGATCTTTTGATGGTGATGGGAACGATCGCCAAAAAAATGGCTCCAGTTGTCAAGCAGGTTTATCTGCAGATGGCCGAACCCCGTTGGGTAATGGCTGTTGGTGCCTGTGCATCAAGCGGTGGGATCTTCGATACTTACAGCGTTCTTCAGGGAATCGACCAGATCATCCCTGTGGATGTATATGTTCCGGGATGTCCTCCGCGACCAGAAGCGATCATCGATGGTGTTCTGAAGATCCAGGAACTGGTAGGAAATGAAAGCCTGAGAAGAAGAACCGGCGACAGATACAAGGCATTGCTAGAAAGTTACGGCATCCAGTAATAGATAAAATATGTCACTGACAAACGAAAGAATAAAAGAGCGGTTAGTTGAAAAGTTTGGCGACCAGGTTTCCAATATCACGGAGCCTTATGGAATGCTGACCTTTGAAGTTCCAAACGAAATGAACCTCAAAGTGATGCAGTTTCTGTATGATGAGGATGAACTGAATTTCCGTTTCCTGACCGATCTGCAGGCAGTTCACTATCCTGATTTAAAGGGAAGAGAACTTGCCGTGGTGTATCACCTGCATAATCTTCGGGATAATGTCAGGATCAGGTTTAAAGTGTTTACTTCCACCGATCAGCCGGATGTATTCACAGCTACCAAACTGTTCGAAGCGGCTAACTGGATGGAAAGGGAAACCTATGATTTCTTCGGGGTGAATTTTGTGGGACATCCAAATTTAAAACGGATCCTGAATGTGGATGAGATGACCTATTTCCCGATGAGAAAAGAATTTCCACTGGAAGATCAGACCCGTGAAGACAAGGATGATGAGATGTTTGGACGAGGATAGTAAAATGATTTTTCGATTGCATAACCCGAACAGGGTTTTCAGAAAGGTTTAAAGAGAAATTATCTGAAATTATTTTTTAAGAACGAAATAAACCAACGTCAGTAATGTCTGACCAACATATAAAACTACCGGAAGGCTCAATTGAGAAGCAGACCACCACGTTGAACCTGGGGCCAACGCACCCGGCTACGCATGGTGTTTTTCAGAATATCATTCAGCTCGACGGAGAAAGGATTTTATCAGCAGATTCCACGGTTGGATATATCCACCGTGCATTTGAGAAATTGGCTGAAAGAAGACCGCTGTACCAGATCACTCCACTTACAGACAGGCTGAATTACTGTTCATCTCCTATTAATAATATGGGATGGCATCTCACCTGTGAAAAATTACTCGGCGTAAAAACGCCAAAGAGAGTTGATTACCTGAGAGTCATTATTATGGAACTCTCGAGGATCTCGGATCACCTCATTTGTAACTCCATCGTGGGTGTTGACTCCGGTGCATATACAGGTTTCCTTTACCTGATGCAATACCGCGAACTTATTTATGAGATCTATGAAGAGATCTGTGGTTCAAGACTTACGACCAACATCGGTCGTATCGGAGGATTTGAAAGAAACTTTACCAATACTGCATTTGAAAAACTGGAAAAATTCCTGAGAGAATATCCTGCCGTACTGCAGGAATTTGAGAATCTGTTCACCCGGAACAGAATCTTTATGGAACGTACAATCGGTGTAGGTGCTATCAGTGGGGAAAGGGCATTGAATTATGGTTTCACCGGTCCGAACCTTCGTGCAGCAGGAGTTGATTATGATGTAAGGGTTCATTCACCATACAGCAGCTACGAAGATTTTGATTTTATCATACCGGTAGGTTCAACAGGAGATTGTTACGACAGATTCCTTGTAAGAAACCAGGAAATGTACCAGTCGATCAGCATCATCGAACAGGCTTACAGGAAAGTGCAGGAATTCAAGGGAGCAGAGGCTGAAGTTTATCATGCCGATAGCCCGGAATACTATCTTCCTCCTAAGAACGATGTGTATACAAAAATGGAAGCACTGATCTATCACTTCAAGATCATCATGGGTGAGATCGAGATTCCTGCAGGAGAAGTGTACCAGTCGGTAGAAGGCGGAAATGGTGAGCTTGGTTTTTATCTTATCAGTGATGGAGGGAGAACTCCATACAGGTTACACTTCAGAAGACCATGTTTCATTTATTACCAGGCTTATGAGGAACTCGTTAAAGGAGGTATGCTGAGTGATGCGATCATAACCATGAGTAGTCTCAACCTGATCGCAGGGGAGATGGATGCATAAATAATTAAAGGATACTTAGTGTATTCGCAGGTGAATTATAATAATTGAAAAATGATTCAGTTTTCAGATAAAAAATTGCAGGAAGTTGAAAAGATCATTGCACGTTATCCGCAGGGAAAACAGAAAAGTGCACTGATCCCGATTCTGCACCTTGCACAGGAAGAGTTTGGCGGATGGCTCGATGCCCCGGTGATGGATTATGTTGCTTCTCTTCTCGACCTTACCCCGATCGAAGTATATGAGGTTGCTACCTTTTATTCGATGTTTAATTTAAGGCCGGTAGGTAAGTATGTTTTCGAGGTTTGTCAGACCGGACCCTGCATGCTTCGTGGAAGTGATGACATCATAGATTATATCAAACAGAAATTGAATATCGGCATAGGCGAAACTACCACCGACGGACTGTTCACACTGAAAACCGTTGAATGTCTGGGAGCCTGCGGATATGCACCGATGATGCAGTTGGGGAAGCACTTTAAAGAGCATCTTACGAAAGAGCGGATCGACCAGATCATTGAAGAGTGTACCAGGACAGCTGCAACCAATAACTGATCAATTAAACCGTAGCACACAGTGCTGATAATATGGGAAAGAAAGTTTTATTAGAAAAAGCACATATCGAGGGGATCAGGTTTTATGAAACCTATCGCGCAAATGGTGGTTATGCCGCTGTGGAGAAAGCTTTTAAAATGGGTCCCAACGATGTAGTGGAAGAAGTGAAGAAGAGCGGACTCAGAGGAAGAGGTGGTGCCGGTTTCCCAACCGGAATGAAATGGAGTTTTCTGGCAAAACCAGAAGGGGTTCCCCGTTACCTCGTTTGTAATGCGGATGAATCTGAACCGGGAACTTTCAAGGACAGGTACCTGATGGAATTCCTTCCGCATCTGCTGATAGAAGGATTGATTGTTTCTTCTTTTGCACTTGGTTCAAACAGTACTTATATCTATATCCGTGGTGAATATGCGTGGATCGTTGATATCCTGGAGCAGGCAATCGACGAAGCAAAAGCGAACGGATGGCTGGGTAAAAATATTTTAGGATCCGGGTTTGATTGTGAGATCTATGTACAGCGCGGAGCAGGTGCTTATATCTGTGGAGAAGAAACTGCATTACTGGAAAGTCTGGAAGGAAAGCGTGGTAACCCGAGGATCAAACCTCCGTTCCCGGCAGTAAAGGGGTTGTGGGATTGTCCGACAGTAGTGAACAACGTAGAAACGCTTGCAGCCGTAGTTCCGATCATTAATATGGGCGGAGATGAATATGCAAAGATTGGAGTGGGTCGTTCTACCGGAACAAAGTTGCTGAGTGCCTGTGGAAATATCAATAAACCAGGTGTATATGAGATCGATATGACAATATCCGTTGAAGAGTTCATCTTCAGCGATGAATATTGTGGCGGGATAGCGAATGGGAAAAGGCTGAAAGCCTGTATCCCGGGTGGATCATCAGTACCTATTCTTCCGGCAAATCTTTTATTGAAAACAGCGAAGGGCGAGCAGAGGATGATGACTTATGAAAGTCTTGCTGATGGTGGTTTCCCGACCGGTTCAATGATGGGATCCGGAGGTTTTATTGTATTGGATGAAGACCAGTGTGTAGTAAGGCATACGCTGACACTTGCAAGGTTCTATCGTCATGAAAGTTGTGGTCAGTGTTCACCGTGCAGGGAAGGAACCGGATGGATGGAAAAGATCCTGAAGAATATTGAGAATGGAAAAGGTAAGATGAGTGATATCGATCTGCTTTGGGATATCCAGAGAAAGATCGAAGGAAATACAATTTGTCCTTTGGGTGATGCCGCAGCCTGGCCGGTAGCCGCAGCGATCCGTCACTTCAGGGATGAGTTTGAGTGGCATGTGACCAATCCTGAAGAGGCGATGGTAAGGAATTTTGGCCTGGCGCATTATGCGGATCCGTTGGAGGTGGTTGCTTAAGAGGTTCATGTAAATACAATTGGTTCACGCAAAGCGCGCAAAGGAGCAAAGGGAAATACATTTTAGGTTGGTTGCAAAAGTGGAAGGTAGAGTGAGAAAGGTTTGAATTTTAGACAAAAACATTTTAGAAAAAAGCTCTTTTATTTTGAGGAAATCCTCATTTGTCGGAGGTAATAGAATCTGATTTTCGTGAAAAGATTTTATGCTCCATGAAAAAAGAGAGGACCAGATATCAAATATTGTCATTGGCGAATGTTTGAAAATTCATAAGAAGGTTGGGCCGGGGTTGTTTGAATCAGTATATGAAAAGATACTATACCATGAATTAACAGGGATAGGATTGCAAGTATGCAGGCAAGTCCCAATAAAAGTGTGGTACAATTCAATGGATTTTGGGATTGGATTTAAAGCTGATTTGATAGTTGAAGACCTGGTGATAGTTGAATTAAAATCTGTTGAAAGCATTCTTCCTGTTCATGAAAAGCAGTTAATGACTTATTTAAAACTAACTGGAATGAAATTAGGGATGCTTATAAATTTTGATGTCAATCTTTTGAAAAATGGAATTACAAGGGTTGTTAATGACCTATAAGCGAGCCGTAGGCGAGCATCTTTGCTCCTTTGCGTGCTTTGCGTGAAACAAAAGAAATCAAGTACTCACGTACTAAGAAATAAAATGGAAGAAAAGAAATTATTTAAAGTAACCATCGACAACATCACCATAGATGTTGAACCTGGTACGACCATCCTTCAGGCAGCGCGAAGCATTGGTGGTGAGGTTGCGCCTCCCGCAATGTGCTTCTACACCAAACTGAAAGGAAGCGGCGGTAAGTGCCGCACCTGTCTCGTTGAAGTTGCTGCAGGCTCAACCGCAGACCCCCGCCCGATGCCAAAACTGGTTGCAAGCTGTCGTACCACCGTGATGGATGGAATGATCGTTAAAAACATCACCAGCGAACGTGTGATCGATGCAAGAAACGGCGTTGTTGAATTCCTGCTGATAAATCACCCTTTGGATTGCCCGATCTGTGACCAGGCAGGGGAATGTCACCTCCAGGACCTGAGTTACGAACACGGGGAAGCCGGAACAAGATTCGAATTTCCCAAGAGAACTTTCGAAAAACATAACCTCGGACCGTATATCCAGTTACACATGACACGCTGTATCCTTTGTTACCGCTGTGTTTATACTGCCGACCAGGTTACAGGAAAACGCGAACACGGGGTGCTCGATCGTGGAGATCATTCTGAGATCGCGACCTATATTGAAAAAGCACTCGACAATGATTTTATAGGAAACGTGATCGATGTTTGTCCGGTTGGTGCGCTGACCGACAGAACATTCCGTTTCAAAAACCGTGTCTGGTTCCTGAAACCTCAGGATGCTCATCGCGATTGTCCAAAATGTTCCGGTAAAGTGACGCTCTGGAATCGTGGAGAGGAAGTTTACCGGGTTACTGCCCGCAAAGACGAATGGGGTGAAGTGCATGAATGGATCTGCAACGAATGCAGGTTCGAAAAGAAAAAATCCAGCGACTGGATCATCGAAGGTCCTACAAAAATCAATCGCCATTCAGTGATCTCACAAGGTCATTACGTTGAAACTGTAACACCAAAAGAGATTTTCCAGGATGTGATGAAAGGAGCAAATCCGAGAGTGCTGCTTGATATCCATACAGAAAGTGGAGTGAACAAACCAGAGATCGAATTATCAAAGATCAATGGTCCGGCGCATTCAGATGATTTCAATAATAACAACAAGCAGTTATCATAATGATCACTACATTTTTAGCATTAGACTGGGCATTTGTGGTTGAGAAACTGATCCTCATTGTAGCGATCGTTTCCGTATCACTGGTAATTGCTATGTATGAAACATATGCGGAAAGAAAAGTTGCTGCCGTAATGCAGGATCGTATCGGTCCAAACAGGGCTGGTCCTTTCGGATTATTTCAACCACTTGCAGATGGCTTGAAACTTTTCATGAAAGAAGAGATCATTCCAAATACTTCCAATAAAATGCTGTTCATCCTGGGCCCCTGCCTCGCGATGCTAACAGCTATGATGACTTCCGCAGTAATTCCATGGGGAGGTACACTACATTTCACGTTGTTTGGTGCCGACAGGTATGTAAGCCTCCAGATCGCAGATATTAATATCGGAATCCTTTATGTATTTGGTGTAGTGAGTATGGGTGTTTACGGGATCATGATCGGAGGATGGGCATCTAACAATAAGTTCTCCCTGATGGCTGCATTGAGAGGTGCATCACAGGTGATTTCTTATGAATTGCCGATGGGATTATCTCTGATCGCATTGCTTATGCTGACGGGTTCACTTCAAATGAGTACTATTGTAGGTCAGCAGATCGACGGATGGTATAATATCGTTTACCAGCCACTTGGTTTCCTGATCTTCTGTGTATGTGCTTTTGCAGAATGTAACCGTACACCGTTCGACTTACCCGAAGCAGAAAATGAACTGAACTTTGGATATCACCAGGAGTATTCATCCATGAAACTTGGATTTTATCTCTTTGCTGAATACATAAATATGTTTATCAGCTCAGCGATCATGGCGACCCTTTATTTTGGAGGATATGATATTCCTTTCGTGAATGATAAGAATCTGGTAGACAGTATCGGTATGAACTGGACTGCAATCCTGCAGGCACTGAGCTTACTGATCAAGGTTGCAGGATTTATCTTCCTGTTCATGTGGGTGCGCTGGACAATCCCGAGATTCCGTTACGACCAGCTGATGAACCTCGGATGGAAGAAGTTGATACCACTTGCACTGATAAATATGATCATCACGGCAGCAGTGGTGCTGGCGAGAATGTAAGATGTAGGAAGGAAAAGTGTAAGAAAGGAAAATGACTCGAAAGAAGAAGGTAATGTGAAGATCTGGTTGGGAAAGAATGTAATAACGAACGAAGAATATAATTATAAGATGCAATCATTAACAAACAGAGCTCAACAGGTAGAAAGGAAGCCGATGACCTTGCTGGAAAGGATCTACCTGTGGAATATAGCCAAGGGCATGTTGATCACTTTTAAACACATGTTTAAAAAGAAACCAACGATCCAGTATCCCGAGGAGAAGCGTCCGTTCAGCCCGGTATTCAGAGGACTTCATGTACTCAACAGGGATGAAGAAGGTCGTGAGCGTTGTACAGCCTGCGGATTATGTGCAGTAGCCTGTCCTGCTGAAGCCATCACCATGGAAGCAGCGGAAAGGGAGAAGGGTGAAGAGAATCTGTACAGGGAAGAAAAATATGCGGCAAAATATGAGATCAATATGCTCAGGTGCATTTTCTGCGGATTGTGTGAAGAAGCCTGTCCGAAAGATGCGATCTACCTGAGTGAAACTTTTGCTCCATCGAATTATCAGCGTAAAGGATTCATCTATAAAAAAGATGAGTTGCTGATACCGAACCCGAAGACAAACCCTGATGATTATCAGAAAGCCCTTGGAAGCCGTGCGAAAAACGCGGAACATAAGGATAAACCAGCCAACTGACTGTATGAACGCTAGTGAAGTATTATTTTATTTTCTCAGTGCACTCGCTCTAGGAAGTGCAATCATGGTGGTATCCAGCAAGAACCCTATTCATAGTGTGCTCTGGCTGATCGTTACATTCTTTGCGATCTCGGGTCATTATATCCTGATGAATGCACAATTCATTGGTATTGTGAACCTGATCGTTTATGCAGGTGCGATCATGGTATTGTTCCTTTTCGTGATCATGCTCATGAACCTCAATACAGATAATGAGCTGCAGAAAAACAAATGGATCAGGCTTGCCGGTGTTGTAGCGGGTGGATGTCTGCTGCTTGTGATGGTAGCAGCACTCAGAAATGCAGAGATCAAAGGACAGTCAGCACAGTTGAAAGACGGAAGTATCGGGTTGATAGAAAACCTGGGAAGATCATTGTTCACTGACTTTGTTGTACCATTTGAGATCAGCAGTGTGCTGTTCCTGAGTGCTATGGTAGGTGCAGTTGTAATCGGTAAAAGAGGAGATTAATTATAAAAGTATCAAGATGCCAATAGAACGTTACATATTTTTATCCATTGCCCTTTTCTGTATCGGGATTGCAGGGGTACTGACCCGCAGGAATGCGATCATCGTATTCATGTGTATCGAACTGATGCTGAATGCAGTGAACCTGTTGCTGGTTGCATTTTCAAAAATGCATCACCTGAACGGAGTTGCAACAAACCCGACTGCAGGAATCGAAGGACAACTCTTTGTATTTTTTATCATGGTGGTAGCCGCAGCGGAAGTGAGTGTGGGACTGGCGATCATCGTGATGCTTTATAGAAATGTTCACTCGGTGGACATCAATTTCCTGAATCGTCTGAAACACTAAACCCTTTAGCAGTTTGCTGTAAAACAGAGTAAATCTTTTTAAGGCAGCATTCAGCAAAAGGATTTATAATACCAAAATAGCTGGCTTCGGCCGCGTACCGGTTTATGAGTAATATAATTGAATTGATCTGGTTAGTGCCATTGCTTCCACTTATTGGATTTCTGATCAATGGCCTCGGAAGAAACGGATTGTCGAAATCACTTGTAGGCATTGTTGCCTGCGGAGTGATGCTTGCATCTTTTGCCATCAGCTTAATGATCTTCTTTGAAGTGAATAATGGCAACACTGCCGTTGTAAATCTTTTTGAATTCATTAAAGTGGGAAAGCTGAATATTCCTTTTTCCTTCCAGGTCGACCAGCTTTCTTCTCTCTTCCTTTTAATTATTACCGGAGTAGGATTTCTGATCCATCTCTATTCAACATCTTATATGAAGGAAGAAACTGCCCCGCATTTTGCGCGGTATTTTTCTTACCTGAATCTATTCGTTTTCTCCATGTTACTCCTTGTACTGGGAAGTAACTTTCTGATCATGTTCATTGGTTGGGAAGGTGTAGGACTCTGTTCTTACCTGCTCATCGGTTACTGGTTCAAGAATTCAGATTACAACAAAGCTGCGAAGAAAGCATTTGTGATGAACCGGATCGGTGACTTCGCATTTCTCCTTGCACTTTTCTGGATGATCCAGCAATTCGGATCACTGGGATTTGCCGAAGTTTTCGGAGCAGCCGCAAATATGCCGATGGGTTCAACAGTTTTGATGGGAATGACCTTGCTGTTATTTATCGGTGCTACGGGTAAATCAGCTCAGATCCCCTTATATACCTGGTTGCCTGATGCGATGGCGGGTCCAACTCCTGTATCAGCGCTGATCCACGCAGCAACCATGGTTACAGCCGGTATCTATATGATCGCGAGAAGTAACGTAATGTTTACCCTTTCACCGGTTACTCAAACTGTTGTTGCGGTGATAGGACTTGCAACTGCAATCTTTGCAGCAACAATTGCACTGAAGCAAAATGATATCAAAAAAGTACTGGCTTATTCAACTGTCAGTCAGTTGGGATATATGTTCCTCGGACTTGGAGTAGGTGCTTACACAGGTGCCGTTTTTCATGTAATGACGCATGCATTTTTCAAAGCATTGTTATTCCTTGGAGCAGGTTCTGTAATTCATGCAATGCACCACGAACAGGATATCAGGAAAATGGGTGGATTGAAAAAACATCTTCCGATAACACATATCACTTTTCTGTTAGGTTGTATAGCGATTGCGGGTATCCCTCCGTTTTCGGGTTTCTTCTCCAAGGATGAAATTCTGGCTGGAGCATTTTCAAAAAATATTGTTTACTGGATCATTGGGGTGATAGGCGCGATGATGACTGCATTTTATATGTTCCGATTGTATGCTACAACGTTCCTGGGAAAGTTCAGGGGAACGCACGAACAGGAACATCATCTGCATGAAAGTCCGCTCAGCATGACCATTCCTCTGATCATTCTTGCGATCCTTTCAGTGGTTGCGGGATTCGTTGGAATTCCTGAAGTGTTTGCACCAAACTCGCATGCACTGGCAAACTTCCTCGACCCGATCTTCGCACCTTCTGCGAAGCTGCAGGAAGCTCATCATTTATCTCATTCAACCGAATATATTCTGATCGGTGTTTCCGTTGCTGCTGCCCTCATCGCTGCATTGTATGCATGGGTGAAATTCAGCAGGAATTCTGACATCGAAGAACCATCAGGATTTGGAAAAACACTTGCAAACAAATGGTATGTTGATGAGCTCTATGACACTGTGTTTGTAAGACCAATCAACGCATTTGGAAAGGCACTGAATATAAACGTGGAAAGAAACCTGATCGACTGGGTAGTGAATGGTGCTGGAAGAATGGTGAATTATGGAGGACGTCAATTGAGATGGTTACAAAGCGGGCAGGTAGGAAGTTACGTGTTGCTGATGGTACTGAGTATCCTTGCTTTCTTTGCGCTGCAATTCCTGACTAAAAAATAAATGAGCTAAGCTGCAATGTTGGATTGCAGACCTTAAAATATCAACAATGATTCCAGTTCTATTGATCGTTATTCCGTTGCTGAGTGGATTACTTACATTTTTCATTCAATCCGAGCGATCTGCAAAATCTTGGGCGCTGATCTCTTCCTTCATATCCCTGGGTGTTTCCATCCTGGGACTGACCATCCTGAATCAGTATGAAAACCTTCATGCCGATTATACCTGGATGCCTGCGCTTGGAAGTAATTTTTCCGTAGCACTTGATGGAATGGGACAATTACTTTGTCTCCTGACAGCAATTGCATTTCCACTTGTATTCATTGCAACCTGGAATTCATCCTATAAAAAACCCGGAAGTTTCTTTGCGCTGATGTTATTATCGCAGGCAGGATTGATGGGTGTGTTTCTTTCTGTGGATGCATTACTATTCTACTTCTTTTGGGAACTCGCATTGATCCCTGCATACTTCCTCTGTTCGATCTGGGGTGGTGAAAGAAGGATCCAGGTGACTTTTAAATTTTTCATTTACACTTTCATAGGTTCTCTGTTGATGCTGGTAGGAATCATTTATGTGTATTCCAAGACTCCGGATCAGTCATTTGCATTGAATTCATTTTACAATGCAGGATTGGAACCATCTTCTCAACAATGGATCTTCTGGTTATTCTTTGTTGCTTTCGCGATCAAGATGCCAATCTTTCCATTTCATACCTGGCAGCCTGATACCTACGAACAATCTCCAACTGCAACTACCATGATCCTTAGCGGAGTAATGGTGAAGATGGGTGTATTCGCAGTGATCCGCTGGCTGGTTCCTATTGTACCTGTTGCATCCTGGGCATGGGGAGATACGGTTTCCATTCTTTGCGTAACCGGAATGATCTACGCATCATTGATCGCAATGAGGCAGGATGATATCAAACGACTGATCGCCTATTCTTCGATAGCACATATAGGTTTAATGTGTCTTGCAATCTTTGCAACCAACAATACCGGAATGCAGGGAGTGATGATCCAGATGTTTAACCACGGGATCAATATCATTGGATTGTGGATCGTAGTTGAACTGATCGAAAGACAATACGGAACCAGGAAAATGTCGGAACTGGGTGGTATCGCACAAACCTCGCCTGTACTGGCAATTATGCTTGTAGTTGTTGCGTTGGCTAACATTGCACTTCCCCTTACCAATGGATTCATTGGTGAATTCCTGATGTTCAATGGAGTGTTCAATTCCGGTGTATCAAAATACAATTATGTATTTGCTGCACTGGCTGTAGTCACTGTGATCCTTTCTGCAGTGTACACACTTAACATGATTCAGAAGATCTTTTTTGGCAATACAAGTAACCTTACTGTAAACGGAAAGGATATTGTGCTGAATGAAAAGCTGGTTCTTTCGATCGTGGTAATACTGATACTGGTGATCGGAGTTTATCCGAAACCAATGTTGGAATTGACTCAGTCGACTGTCGACAGTATTTTATCAAGAATGATCACTAAACATCCATAGGATAGAGTAATAAGATATTATGAATGCAATTCTTCTTTCTGCTGTTTGGGGCGTTGTGATGATGTTCACCGGTGTATTCATCAAGAATAACAGTGTGACACGTGGCATGGCCATCGCAGGTGTGGTTCTGATTTTTGTCCTTAACCTTCTTGATCTTAACGGAACTCATCTTCTGAATATAGATACAAGAGGCATGCTGGCTTTCGATACATTCGGACTGCTCTTCAATGCTGTGGCATTTTTCTGTACGCTGATGTATTTCCTGTTGTCTGGTAAAGACATAGAGAAGGTTGGAAATCATCATGCCGAATACTATGCACTGATCTTTTTTATCCTTGCCGGTGTATCAGTAGTTTCTTCTTTCAACAGTTTACTGATGTTATTTATAGGAATTGAGATCGTTTCAATTCCCCTGTATATTCTAACAGGTACAGATAAACGCAATTTGAAAAGTAATGAAGCTTCGCTGAAATATTTCCTGATGGGATCCTTTTCAACAGGGATCATGCTTATGGGAATTGCCCTGATCTATGGAGCAAAAGCGAGTTTCAATATCATCGATATAGCGGCTGGAACTTCTACACTGACTCCGTTACTGGGAGCAGGAGTTTTGTTGCTGATCGTATCACTTGCATTTAAGGTATCTGCAGCACCTTTCCACTTCTGGACACCGGATGTTTATGATGGCGCGCCCACTGTCTTTACTTCTTTTATGGCAACGATAGTGAAAGCTGCTGCTTTCATCGGGTTCATCAAACTGTTTAAAACCAGTTTCGGAAATGTATTACCGGAATGGCAGCTTATTGTTGCAATCATAACCGCTCTTACACTTTTCATAGGAAATATAACTGCAGTATTTCAGCAAAGTGTAAAAAGAATGCTTGCTTATTCCAGTATTGCACAGGCAGGTTTCATGATGTTTGCAATTGTATCCCTGAACAACAGGGCGGTTGAAGGAATTCTGTATTATTCAGCAGCTTACTGTCTCGCTACGATCGGAATGTTTGCAGTTCTGATCAAAATGAAGGATTATACCTACGAAGGATTTAATGGTTTGGCTAAACAGCATCCATTGCTGGCCGGTACAGCTACTGTGTTCTTATTATCCCTGGCGGGCATCCCGGCAACCGCAGGATTTATGGCTAAATTCTATATGCTTTCTGCCGCTGTTCAGAATGGCAATCTTTTATGGTTGGTTGTTTTGGGCGTTTTGTTTGCAGCAGTGAGCGTGTATTACTATTTTAAAGTGATCCAGGCTATGTACTTTAAAGATGGAGAATCCCAGGAAATCGAAGTAAGCAGTGGATTTAAAGGTTTGCTGGTAATTTCTGCAGCACTGATTATTCTGCTGGGAATTTTCCCTGAATCACTTACCAGGTTCCTGTACTATTTTGTAGAATTGTAATTTTTCAATTTTACATTTTACATTTTCCATTTTTCATTAAAATGTAAAATGGAAAATTTAAAAGGTAAAATTTAAACATATTGAAAGGCTGTTACCCAGAGGTGCAGCCTTTCGCTTTTATAGAACAGTCCGGATTATAAAAGATCTTTTCCAGCTTTACCAACCGGATAATTTCAATGCTGCTTCGCCTTTCATCAAAATCCCTGTATTCAACCAAATTGTTTGATTAATTTCCCCGTATGAAAATGCTCGACACCCTAACGCTTTCATTTAATACTGTCAGAAGTAATAAACTCCGGACGGGTATTACAGTTGCCATTATTGCCTTTGGTATCATGGCGCTGGTAGGGATCAGGACGGCAATTGAAGCAATGCAGCAGAAATTTACCGAGAGCTTTTCGTCAATGGGTGCTTATGGATTCAACATCCGATACCTGGAGAGAAGATTCAATTTTGGCGGTCCTCCCGAAATGAAAAAAGAAAAGAAAGGAAAGAAAAGAGAGAAAAAATCAAACTACGGAAAGATCATCACCAAACAACAGGCAGAAAATTTCAAACGTGAATTCGATTTTCCTGCACAGGTCAGTATGAACATCTTTGGTACACAGAATGCCATCGTTTCTTCAGGCAATAAAAAAACCAACCCCAATATCCGGGTTTATGGAGGCGATGAAAATTATATCGACCAGAACGGATACAACATTACGGTAGGAAGAAATTTCAGTAACCTCGATATCCAGTCGGGAAGAAATGTTGCTGTGATCGGTGCGGATATTGCCACCCGTTTTTTTGGTAAGAATCCTGAACGTGCCATCGATAATATTATCAAGATCAACAGTATTCCTTACCGGGTGATCGGTACACTTGAACCCAAGGGTTCAACGCTTGGTATGAACCGTGATGCCGTTATTTTACTTACTTATGAAAACGTCCAGCGTTTTATCAATAATGATCCGAACAGTTCTTTCAACATCCAGGTTAAAGTAAAAGATATCAAAAACCTTGAAGCAGGGATCGGTGAATCCACTGCGTTATTCAGGAAGATAAGGAAACTGAATACTACGGAGGATGATAACTTTATGATCGATAAAAGTGATCGATTCGTTGAAATGCTGTTGAGTCAACTGAGTTACCTGACCGGTGCCGCATTGATCATTGGATTTATCACGCTGATCGGAGCTGCAATCGGATTAATGAACATCATGCTGGTAGCAGTTACTGAAAGAACAAAGGAGATCGGACTGGTGAAAGCGATTGGTGGCCAGCAACGGAATGTTCGTCAGCAGTTCCTGTTTGAAGCGATCATCATCAGCATCATGGGTGCCATTTGCGGTGTGATACTCGGAGTGATTGTTGGTAACAGTTTCTCGCTGGTTCTCAATACAGGCTTTGTAGTGCCCTGGGACTGGATGTTCCTCGGAATAATGATCTGCTCGGTAGTTGGACTGTTAGCCGGACTGTATCCTGCCTTTAAAGCCTCCAGGTTGAACCCAATCGAAGCACTGAGGTATGAATAATCCAAGTGTTGTTTAAATCTGGCGACCTCATGGAAGATCTCAACCAAACAAAACCTGGGATTTGCAGAAAAAGAAAAATGAGTTCTGCATTTTGCCACTCACATTGAAATTACGATCGTTTCGGTTTTTAAAATGACTAGGGCGATTTTAAAAAATATTGACTTTTTCTCCTACAGAATTAAATAAAAAACCGGGAGCTGGATTCAAATCCTTGCTCCCGGTTTTTATTTTAGTTAATTCCGGGTAACTATATTTCGAAGTTGTTTTTGTTTATCAGCACTATGCCCGGAACCAGTCTGATATATTCTTTCAATTTTCCGCTTAAAGTTTGAGATTTACCGTCAGATCTTCAATGCCTTGTCGATCCTGTCGATCAGATCCTGGAGATGATATTTACTCATCTTATCAGAATATCCCGGCAGGGCATTCTGCAATTCAGACCTTAAAGATCTCAAAGTACCTTTTGCTACAGAGGTGATATCGGTTTTTCTCGGATCAAACGGAGGACCGAATGTGATCACAATTCCTCCCCCGGTTGGTGGCTGAAATGTCGGATTAACCAGGTTGATCAGTTTGTCAACATAAGATTTCTGGTAAGTTCTTTTGTAACTGTCCATCACTTTTCTTGAAGGAACATCATTAAATACCATTCTTTTCAGATCATCCATATAGTCTTCCACTTTGTAGGATTTATCATCTCTCAAAGCTGAATAGGTAAGTCTTTGCAGTTTAGCGGTTGACATCAGGTTTGCAAGAGTCGATTCCTGGATACTCATAACATCATTGTCGGTTGGAGATTCAATCCTGTCAAGGATCTTTTTATCCATCAGCCAGTAAGGATTTTCAAAAACATGACGCTGTAAAAATGAAAGTGCTTCTCTCTGTTGTGTCTTGCTGACAACCGAATAGATGACACCTTCCTGGTTCATATTTTTTTCATCCGTATTGATACCGGCAATATTAGTGGTGACGTGCCTGATGTAATTTCTGAATTGTGATAGAACCTGGTCGTAGGATGATTTCAGGTTGGTGTAATCCTTTCCGTCTTCTTTCATCCATTCAGGAAGATTCGGAAGGATTCGTTTCAGGTTTTTAATCCCATATTCTGAAGCCATCATGGAATTGTCGCCAAGGTCTTCTGTCTGAGCACGCGGATCAATTCCATTGGAATGAATAAACCGCAATCTTGGATTTTCTGCATTCTTTGTGACCAGTTTATCCAGGAAATCTTTTTCCTGTTGTTCGGTCATACCAGGAAGTGGTTTATATCCCCATTCGATCGACCATTTATCGTAGTCATTAATTCTTGGATAGATTCCTTCCGGTCCGACATTGTCTTCCGGTTGTGCTACATAGTTGAAGCGAGCATAGTCCATGATAGAGGCGGTATGTCCATGAATCTTCAGCCACTCGCGGTCGCGGAGTTTATTGACCGGAGTTGAATTGGATGCACCCATATTATGTGGTAAACCAAGTGTATGACCAACTTCGTGGGAGGATACAAATCGGATAAGTTGTCCCATCAGGGAATCTTCGATCACCGGTTTTCTTGCACGCGGATCGATCGCTCCTGCCTGGACCATATACCAGTTGCGGAGTAAGCGCATAACATTATGGAACCAGTTGATATGAGATTCCAGGATCTCGCCGCTGCGCGGGTCGTGCACATGCGGGCCGGATGCGTTTTCAACATTTGAAGGTTTATAAACGATTGCTGAGTATCGTGCATCATTCAGGCTCCAGGTAGAATCTTCCTCATAGGATGGAGCCATGCGGGCCATGATGGCATTTTTAAAACCTGCTTTTTCAAATGCGATCTGCCAGTCGTTCACACCCTGGATCAGGTATGGAACCCATTTCGCAGGAGTAGTAGGATCTATATAAAATATGATCGGTTTTACAGGCTCAACCAGTTTCCCTTTTTTGAAGTCTTCCAGGTCCTGGGGTTTTACTTCCAGTCTCCAGCGGGTGATCATGCTGGTATTTTTCACACCCTGGGGATCTGCGTCGAAATCAGTGAAGGAGGTAGTGAAATAGGCAACCCTGTCGTCATAATAACGCGGTTGCATCGGTACGACAGGTAAAAGTAAAATGGAAGTATTGAGCTCGAAGGTGGCGAAACCTGCCGACATGGCTGCGGGTGCCGGCTGACCGAACACGGGCCCGGAAGAACGGTTATATGTTTTGACAGTTCTGATCTCCGTATTGATCGGGTAGGAGCGAACTTCCGAAATATAGGAGCGGTCATTTTGGAGTCCGCCGATCCGGAGGGCTGATTTTACACTCGGGGCGAAGAAGAAAATGTCGTTGTCGTTGTTCATGAAATCGGTAAGATCGACCACGTACCCGGTGCTGTCTTTTGAAAATGCCTTGATATCAAAAGCGGCAGCGATGGGTTGAATGTTTGAGTTCGTTACTGATTTGAACATGGGCGAAGAAGAATCTTTAGCATACACTGAATAGGAAATCGAGCGCATGAAGATTTTATTATTCGGACCTTTTTCGAAACGGATCACATTCTGATTGATCTCATCACCTGCGTATCCGAAAAATCCTGCCCGGGTATTTGCGGGGGCTTTGGAAATCCGGTTCACGACAAGAATGTCACGGAAAAAGATGGAGTCGCCGATTTCAAAAAAGTAACGGTCGTCTACTTTGTGAATACTGAAAAGGCCTTTCTGACTGATAGCTTTGTCGGTAATGACTTCACTGTAAGCCTTCGGTCCTGATTTGGGAGAAGCAGGCTTAGGTGCAGTAGTGGCGGGGGTTGTAGCGGGAACGGGCGCCTGTGTAGGGCGGTTCTGGGCAAGCAATCCGGTACAGATAAACTGGCTCAGAAATAAAACCTTTCCAAACCTTTTGATTTTATTCATTGTGGGGTTATTTTTATTTGAGTAGGTAAATAAACAATAATCGGACAAAAAGGATTTTGAAAATTTTGAAAATGTTTTTTTATTTAAAAAAAGGAAGAAAAGTTTAAAAATGTATGGGCAACATTTAATGTTATACTATTAGATTTTCCTTATCTTGGTGCCCTTGTAAAATTTTTCTAATCAAATATCCAACTACAAAAGTTTTTTGTGTAGAATTGTGCGGCTTAATTATCATCTACTCATAGTAAATTTTTAAAACTAAAAACAAACAATCATGGCTGAAGCAAAACCGACTGCAACTGCTGTTTCGAAGAGTAGCACTTCTGTTCAACCAAAAAAGAAAGGGAACATCATTTCATGGATTGCCCCTGTAGGCTGCGTTCTTTTAGGGTACATTATCTGGCGTTTTATTTTAGGAGATGCATCCAATTTTACCAATCCGGATCCGGCTGGTGGATTCTGGCCTAAGCACGAAGGACCAAAAGGCGGTCTGGTAAAAATGTATGAAGGTGGTATCGTAGTACCTGTATTGATCGCGAACTTCCTGATCGTTATTGTTTTCGCTATTGAGCGTATGCTTACTATCAGCAAAGCAACCGGTAAAGGTAATACTGCAGAATTCATTCGTAAGGTACAGTATCACCTGGCAAACAAAAATGTTGACCAGGCGATCGCTGAGTGCGACAGGCAAAAAGGTTCTGTAGGTAATGTAATGAAAGCTGGTCTTCGTAAGTACAAGGAGATGATCACTGACACTGAGCTTTCTACAGATCAAAAAGTACTGAACATTCAAAAGGAAATCGAAGAAGCAACTGCACTTGAACTTCCGATGCTGGAAAAGAACCTTGTGTTCCTTTCAACCATCGCTTCTGTTGCAACCCTGTTGGGTCTGTTCGGTACCGTATTGGGTATGATTACTTCATTTGCTGCTCTCGGTGAAGAAGGTGGTGGAAACGCTGCTGCTGAACTTTCCCGTGGTATCTCAGAAGCACTTTTCAATACCGCATTGGGTATCGGTACATCTGCTGTAGCAATTATCTTCTATAACATCTTTACAACTAGAATCGACGGTATCACTTACGGTATTGACGAATCAGGTTTCACCCTGACTCAGAGCTTTGCTTCTCAGTACAAGTAAAAATATTTCCATCAATTGTATGGAAATTGGTAAGTATCGAATCTAAAACTGTAGAGTATTTATAATTAATTACTATGCCAAAAATTAAAGTCCCACGCAAGAGTACGAATATCGACATGACCGCGATGTGTGATGTGGCTTTTCTTTTGCTGTCGTTCTTTATCTTAACTACCAAGTTTAAACCATCCGAAGCATTGGCTGTAACTACGCCTAAGTCGGTTTCTACTGTTCCAGCCGAGCAGAAGGATGTGGTTTTGATCACGTTGGATAAAGATGGTAAAGTATATTTTTCGCTTTCTGATGAAAACACTGCTGAAAAAGAAGAAATTCTTAATGTAGTAAGCCAGTTGAAAAATATTCCTCTGACCGACCAGGAAAAGGCAAGTTTCAAGCGCTCGGCCTCTTTTATCGGAGTGCCTTTCAGTCAGTTGAAATCATACCTGGCCCTGCCTGCTGAACAGGCTCAGAAGTTCAATTCTCCTGGTATTCCGGTTACTGATTCGGCTAATAACGAATTGCAAATCTGGATGAGAGCTGCGCAAACAGCTTTCCAGGGATCAAAAATGAACCTGCTGGTAAAAGGTGACAACGATGCAAAGTATCCTTCATTCAAAGGAGTGGTTGATGCTTTCAAAAGAAATGATATTTTGAAATTCCAGATGATCACAGATCCTGAAGGAGTACCTCAGGGAACTGAACTCTGGAGAAAGAACAACACCCGTGGTGGTGCAGCAGCCGAAGCTGGTGCTGAATAATTGATAACTTAAAAACGACCTACAATGGCAGAAATGGATACCTCCGGTGGGGGTGGGCATAAAAAAGGTCCTGGTGTCAAGAAATCGAAGAAACTATCAACAAGGGTAGACCTTACCCCGATGGTGGATCTCGGATTCCTCCTGATCACCTTCTTTATCTTCACCACTACCATGAGCCAGCCTACTGCAATGAAGCTTTTCCTTCCAAAAGATACGGAGAAGCCTGAAGAGCAGAATAAGGTTAAGGAGTCTGGTGCACTGACACTGATGCTTGGTAACGAGAATAACATCTTTTACTACGAAGGTCAGCTTGCCCCGGATGGTTCAAACTTTAAGTCTACAAGTTTTAAAGAAATCAGGAAGATCATTATCGATAAGAAAAGATCTACTGACCCTGAAGATTTCGTAGTTGTAATCAAACCTAGTCCTCAATCTACTTACAAGAATACAGTAGATATGCTCGACGAAATGACTATCAACGACGTAAAGCGTTATGCACTTGTAGATATCAGCGATGTCGAATTGCAGTTTGTTAAAGCCTCTGAAGGCGGTACGGCTGCACCGGCTCAATAATGGTAGCAAAATGATTGTGTAGACCACATAAAACAGGAAAAATGGAAGTCAACAAAATTTTATCCGCTGATGTCCTTGACCTCATTTTTGAGGGTAAAAACAAGGAGTATGGCGCTTACGAACTCCGTAAGACCTACAACAGGCGTCTGACTACCGCACTTATTGGAATGTTGCTCCTGGTAGGACTTCTCCTCCTTGGATACTTCATCTCCAATAAAATTGCAGAAGATGCAGACAAAGAGGTGATGGTCGTACAGGATGTTCAGCTTGAAGAAGTTAAACAGGAAGAGCGCCAGGAGCCACCTCCACCGCCTCCTCCTCCAAAGCCACCAGATCCGCCTAAAGTGGAGATGGCAAAATTCACCCCTCCTAAAATCGTAAAAGATGAAGAGGTTAAGGAAGACGAAAAACCACCTGAAGTTGAAAAGCTGGAAGAGGTTAAAATCGGAACCGTTAACCAGGAAGGTGTGAAAGACCTCGGTATCGTAGCTCCTCCGGTTGAAGATGCCGGAAAAGGTGTAGTGGAAGCTCCAAAGAAAGTGGAAGAAGATTGGGACAAAACCTTTACAAAGGTGGAAATCGAATCATCTTACCCGGGCGGTGCAGCTGCATGGACAAGATACCTGCTGAAAACTCTGCGTTACCCGCAGGAAGCTCAGGATAACGAAGTTCAGGGTACTGTTGTAGTACAGTTCATCGTTGACAAGGGCGGTTCGGTAAGTAATGTAGAAGCGATCAGCGGACCTCAGGAACTCAGAGACGAAGCTGTAAGGGTTATCAAAAAATCCGGTCAGTGGACTCCGGCAGTTCAGAATGGTCGCCAGGTTAAATCCTACAAAAAACAACCGATCGTATTCCGTTTGGAAATCGAATAACAGGTTACATTTTTATAAAAAAAGCTTTCGCATCTGCGGAGGCTTTTTTTATGCATTCTTATCATGTAATTAATCTTCTTTTATAATTGATAAGCGGTAACAAATTACATAGCTGAACGTCTAAGTTTGAAATTACGAAAACCGACGTATGAAGTTCTTCCTGCTGCTTTTGATCTCGTTAAATGTTTCCGCTCTTTACGCACAGTCGGTCCCCAGAGAATATACAACTCAACGTATAACTCAACCTATTAAAGTCGATGGTGAATTGAATGATGTAGCTTACATGAATGCAACGCCCATGACCGACTTTATTGAATGGCGGCCAACCCCTTTTAAAAAAGAAGATTTTACCAACAGAACCCGAATCTTTATACTGTATGATAACAACTCGATCTATATCGGCGGACATTGCTCTGAAAGAACCGGCGACAGTGTTTCCAAAGAACTGGTTGGAAGAGATGTGGTTGGTATCAATGATTTCGTAGGGGTCATTTTTGATACTTATAACGATAAAGTGAACGCCTTCGGGTTCTATGTGACTCCATATGGCGAACAGTTCGATGCACGATATTCAAACTCCGCAAACGGCGAAGATGCATCCTGGAACGCTGTATGGCATAGTGCATCCAAAATGCAAAAAGACGGATGGACTTTTGAAATGCGTATTCCTTATTCCGCACTTCGTTTTTCAAATAAAGCAAATCAGACCTGGGGTTTGAATATCACCCGAAGAAGGAATAAAACAGGACAGCAATATATGTGGAATCCGATCGATCCGAAAGTCAATGGATTCGTAAACCAGGAAGGACTCATGACCGGATTGCAGAATATAAAACCTCCTGTTCGACTCGCATTGTCTCCATACTTTTCTGCATATATGAATCATTTTCCCAGCTCAACACCAGGAGTGAAAGATGTAACCTCTTCCATAAACGGCGGTATGGATGTGAAGTATGGGATCAGTGAAGGGTTTACACTTGACATGACGCTCATCCCTGATTTCGGACAGGTACAGAGCGATAACCAGGTGCTCAATCTTTCTCCCTTTGAAGTAAAATTCAATGAGTACAGAACCTTCTTTACGGAAGGAACTGAATTGTTTAATAAGGGGGATCTTTTCTACTCAAGAAGAATAGGAAGTCAGCCGTTGCATTATTATTCTGTGCAGGATTCTGCATGGGATAATTCGCATATACATCCCGATGAAAAATTTTTAAAGAATCCATCAGAATCCAAGCTGATAAATGCAACAAAAATTTCAGGAAGAACAAGTAAAAAATTAGGAATAGGTTTCTTCAATGCAGTTACAAGAAATATGTATGCGGAAGTTGAAAATTATAATGGAATCAAACGTAAAATTCTTACAAACCCCGCTACCAATTATAATATTATAGTCCTGGATCAGACCCTGAAAAACAACTCTGCAATTTCTTTCATCAATACAAATGTTACAAGAGAAGGGAGTGAATATGATGCAAACGTATCAGCAGCATTGTTTGATCTGAACAACAAAAAGAACACGTTTAATGTAAATGGAAAATTTGCTGTAAGCCAGTTGTATGGCCCGTTGCAGGATAAATCTGTTGGTCGTGCGCACAACCTTAGTGTTGGTAAAACAGGCGGCTCGTGGGTATTCCAGGCAGTGCAGGATCTTGCGGACAGCAAGTATGATATCAATGATATGGGAATTCTTTTCAATAATAATTTCCTGGATCACTATGTGTGGACAGCTTACAGGTGGCAGAAACCGGGTAAGTGGTTTAACAGGGCGCAGATTAATTACAATGCATATTTCAGCATGCTGCATTCACCTGTTCAGCAACAAAAAATTCAATCTAAATTTCAAAGCTTCAATACTAACGTCAATGCATGGGCGCAGTTAAAAAATCTTATGTTCATTTCGTTGTTTGTCGGATATGGAGCAGAAGGAAATAATTTCTATGAACCGAGGGTTGCAGGATATTCTTTCAGGACTCCTTCAAGATTTCAAATCAGTCCCGGTTTTGAATCAAATCCAGCAAAGAAATATTACCTGAGCATCAATTACTTTCTGGGGTTACGAAAACTGTTCAACAGTCCGAACCATGAATTTAATTTTTCACACCGGTATCGTTTCAACGACAAGTTTTCTATGAGCCAGGATTTCCTGCTAAACCCCGCAACAAACGACGCAGGATTTTACGGATTGCATTATGAGAATAACCAGCTGAAGGATATATTATTCTCCAGAAGAGACCTCACAACGATCCAGAATATCTTTTCTTTCAAGTATAATTTTAACTGGAGATCCGGAATTACATTCCGCGCAAGACATTACTGGAGCAGGGTTCGTCCGCTCGAATTATTCGACCTCCAGGAAGATGGAACGCTGAAAAATACAAAGCATCAGGATGTACAGATCCAGGGAAGAAATATCAACTTCTTCAATATCGATGCTGTATATACCTGGCAGTTTGCGCCGGGAAGTTTTATCAATTTGGTGTGGAAGGATCAGTCGGGCATCAGCGATCAGTTACTTCGCGAAAATTACATTGGCAACTTTGGAAATATGATCACGGCACCACAGAACAATAACCTTTCCCTGAAGATCATCTACTGGCTGGATTATGTTGATCTGAGAAAAAGGAAACCGGTTAACTAAATAATTCAACCTGTATCTGCATAAGTTGTTATTTCCAGTACTTGTACTACTAGAACCCTATTACAAGTAATACTAAATCTTTTAAAATCTCACTCATTTCCAAGGCCAACTTATGGTTAATCAGCCTGAGGATTTAATTATCTTGCATCCATGAGTAAGACCTTCGGATGGAATGATACAATTGTTGCGTTAGCTACGGCTCCCGGTGTTGCTGCAATTGGCGTGATCAGGGTAAGTGGTAGTGAAACATTTCCTATGGTAAATGCACTATTTCCATCCAAAGATCTGTTGTTGCAACCATCCCATACCATTCATGTAGGTTATTTACGAAAAGGAGAGCAACGACTCGATGAAGTGGTACTTTCCTTATTTAAGGGTCCGCATAGTTATACCGGGGAGGATGTGATCGAAATATCCTGTCATGGTTCACCCTTTATTCAGCAACAGGTTATCGATGCAATTGTGGAGCAGGGAGCAAGGCTCGCAAAGCCCGGAGAGTTTACGCAACGTGCATTTCTGAATGGAAAACTGGATTTAACCCAGGCTGAAGCGGTAGCTGATCTGATCGCATCGAATACCGCAGCTTCCAGGAATACAGCGTTACATGCAATGCGCGGAGGTTTTTCAAAAGTGTTGAGTGAGTTGAGAGAGCAGATGATCAAATTTTCTGCATTGATAGAACTTGAATTGGATTTTTCGCAGGAAGATGTAGAGTTTGCAGACCGCAAACAGTTTTACGCATTGATAGAAGAGGCGAAAGTTGTTACGGATAAATTGGTTGAATCCTTCAGGTTGGGAAATGTGATCAGGCAGGGCGTGCGTGTTGCGATCATAGGAAAACCGAATGCGGGAAAGTCGACTTTGCTGAATGCATTGTTGAATGAGAACAGAGCGATTGTAAGCGATGTAGCTGGTACTACAAGAGACACGATTGAAGAGATCCTGAATATAGATGGAATTTTATTTCGATTGATAGATACAGCGGGGATCCGGAAACATACCAGTGATACGATTGAACAGATAGGCGTGGAAAGAAGTCTAGAGAAGATAAGAGAAGCAGATGTTGTACTCTATTTGTTTGATGTGAATGAAACGACTCCGGAAGAATTATCAGCATCTATTACGGATTTGGAGAGAGAAGAAGCGCAGGTATTATTGGTAGGAAATAAATCGGACCTGATTGATGAAGCAGCAGCAAGAGAAAAGTTTTCCGGGTTCGGGCAAATCATTTTCATATCGGCAAAAAGTGGTGCGCATATAGAAGTGCTGAAAGAAAGGTTGGTTGATCATGTATTGGAGGGAAGAGTTTCTTCTGATGATACGATCGTAACGAATGCAAGGCACTATCATGCATTGAAGGAAGTGCAGAAATCACTTTCAGAAATTCACCAGGGATTGGATAATAGTATTCCCGGAGATCTGCTTGCACTGGATATCAGGAGGTGTTTGCATTATCTTGGGGAGATCACGGGAGAAATTACTACGGAAGATCAGCTGGATTATATTTTCAGTAAGTTTTGTATTGGGAAGTAGGATACATGAACAATTACAAAGGACTCGCCATTGGGATTTTGGTTGCTCATTTTTTAATTGTAATGGCTGCTGGTCATGGTATTGGCACAATAGGATTGTTGCAGTTAGTTACAATTGCTGATGCCTTTGGATCGAATGATTTCTTTTCTCCTAAAACCTTTTTTGAGCATCCTTTATTTTGGGTCGTGGCAGTAACATTTTTAGGTCAATCTCTTATTTTGGTATCGTTGCTTAAGAAACATTACAATTTATTTAGTGTAGCCGGAATAGGAATGTTATTTATCGCCTTCTTGATACTCGTATATTATTTGAAAGAGCAGGAGACGCTGAATGTAACTATAATTACAGGGACGCCTTTTTTTCTTTTGTGTTTAATATTTACTTATAAGAATATATTTAAAAAGGAGTTTATAGAAGTTTAAGAGTGTGATTATTTGAAAAAATAGTTCTCTAAAAATTGGTATCGGAATTTTGGTGATATTTTCATTGCATTGGATTAACTGTATATTTAGTTACATAATTTTAATACAGATTATAAGCAACAGCTTTCTCATTTTTATTTAAATATTTTATAAGATGAACAATCCCATCTGGATAATGACTTCTGCCTTCGATCAACTCAGCCTTGATGAAGTGATAACTAAAGCAAAGGAAATCGGCGTTCAGGGACTGGATGTTTGCGTTTTCAGAAAAGATGGAACAAGGAATGATTTTGTTGCTACTCACTTAAATTATGAATCATTTACACCGGAGGATGCCAAAGCAACTTTGGAGAAATTCAATGCTGCAAAACTCTGGATGTCTTTGGGCGCATTCGACAATCTTATTGGTGGTGAGCCCCAGCAAAAGATCAATAATCAAAACCATTTACTACGACTTATAAGAATTGCACATTTGTTAGGCGGAGATTCCAACGATATAAAAGTCGGAACCTTTGTTGGTTACAATCATGAACTGGGTAATCAGGAAAATGGTTTTCAGAAAAACCTGGACGAATACCATCGCGTATTTAAACCAATCATCAAGTACGCGGAAGATTTAGGTGTTACGATTTTATATGAAAACTGCCCGATGGAAGGATGGCGTGGTGCGGGGTATACAGGCACCTTCAATAACCTCACAGGAGTTCTTGCCGCTCGTAAACTGATGTACGAAATGATCCCCAGTAAATCGCACGGAGAGATCTATGATCCTTCGCACGATGCATGGCAGCATGTTGATCCTGTTGATGTCATCAGGAATACAGATATGAGTCGACTTTACCGTATTCATGTAAAAGGAACCCGCAATAGAAATGATATTTTCTGGGGGAATTTATACGCTACCCAAATGGTAGATGCAGACCTTGCCAGGCGGGCTGGTGTTCCTGTTGCACAAAATGAATGGGACCGTCATAATTATGAAGCTACTCTTCCTGGGTTTGGAGGCTCCGATAGCATCGATTGGCGCGCGTTTGTAAACGTTCTGAAAGAGAGATCTTTTCAGGGACCTTTTGAAATTGAAAATGAAGCTGCACTTTCCAAACAAACCGGAAATTTAGCTGCCATTGTGCAGGGATATAAAGCAACTGTTCTAAATCTGTCGCCACTTTTATGGCCACTAAATGAAAATGGTTATCAATATGATCAGCAGGATTTCGTTGAACTGAAAAACACGAATACAAAAGACATTCCTGTTACTACAATGGACCAGTTAACGTAATCAGATTTGTTTTTTCTTTATTAAACTTAACAGCGGATGTAATACACATGGTATCAGAAAAAGTAATCGGTTTGAAATAGAATCCTTTTAATGAATCATACCAGGGATCACATATACTTTTCAAGTAAAGCCTTTGTTTTTCTGATACCCTCTTCTTCATTTCCTGAATTACCCTCGTATTCAATTCCGATATATCCTTTGAAAGAAGATGCTTTTACAATGCCCATTAATTTTTTGTAATCGATAAGAGGTTGTTCTCCGTTTTCATCGAAGTCATAAGTCTTCGCACTCACACCTTTTGCAAATGGTAACATTTCTTCTACGCCTTTGTATCGATCATAAGCATTATCACAACCTTCCTGTGTTGTTCCCCAGGGATGCGAGATACAGAAATTTCCAAAGTCTGGCAGTAATCCCACATTCGAAAGATTGATCCGTTTCATAACATCTGCAAGCCAGACTCCCCTTGACGAATCACTTCCATGATTCTCCACTACTACATTAATATTCATTGGTTTTGCAAATCGACCGAGTTCAGATAAAACTTTAACAGATGAATCTTTTTTTGCATCCGGGTTACCTTCTCCATGCAGGTTCACACGTACAGTTGCGCAGCCCAGGAAAGCTGCTGCTTCGATCCATTTTTTATGATCCTCTGCGGCTTTCATTGCCTCTTTCAAATCCGAGGATGCAAGCTTCCCTTCTTCATCTACCATGATCAGATGATTGTATACACCTGCATCTTTACTGCGCTGAAGCAATTCATTGAGATAAGTTTTGTTTTTTGCTGCTTCTTTAAAGTTCATTTTCGATCCGCCAAAAAAGCCATTCACGTATTCAACTGCATCAATTCCAAAATCGTTCTTTGCAATTCGCGGAAAATCCAGGTGCTCTATTTTGCCTGCTTTTAATGCCCTGTGTAACGACCATTCTGCCAGGGAAATTTTAAAACGTGGTTCGGCATCTGAAGCCTGAAGTATTTGAGGCACCAACGCTAGAGAAGCTGATGTAAGAAACGTATGCTTTATAAACTTTCTTCGGGTATTCATAAAAATGTTTGAATCTGTTTAATGCGAAAGTGATTGCTATCTGAACTATAAGATAATAAAACAATCTCTTAATTGTCCCGGTAATTAACTGGGATAAATTGACATCCTTAACTGGCTGACGAAAATGGTAATTTTTTAAATATCTTCATTCTTCATATGAAGGAGATCAAAGAAAAAATCAGTCAGCTATTCGACCGCATACCGCGCAGGCATACTGCTGATAATGTGAAGGAAATCTACATCATACTGGATTCGTATGAAGATCTGCTTAAAGAGATTGAGGCCGATTCTAATTATGAAAAACAGGTTGCGCCTTTTTTTGATGCACTGGAGGAGATAAGAACCACCATCAAAAAATCCAATGATAATAAAGCTTCCAAGAAAACTAAGGATACATTGTTCGACGAAGCTTCCGGTGAACTAAAGGATACAATGGAAGAGATAATGAACCTCTGACCTGAAAATTATAAGGTGAATGAAACTGATACCGGCTAATAGCCGGTTTTTTTATTTAAGTAACAGGATAAATATAGGCTGTCGTTCGAAGCCCTAAATGTAAAACCCAAATCATAATGAAATTCTAAACATGTGTGTAAGGTCTAATGCGTCAATATGCGGTTCAGTAAATGACACTATTGTAAATATTTTTGCTGAAACCTTAAATCATGAAAAGAATTATTTTTTCCGGCCTTGCGGCCCTTGCCTTATTTTTTAGTTCCTGCACCAAAGACGTTATTCGGGGTGGAGGAAGTATTAGTACACGTACATTGAACCTTCCTGAGTTTTCAGCTATTGAAAGTCACTATGATATCAGTGCGCAAATTGAATACGGAACTGTTCAGGAAGTAACAGTTACGGGCTATGATAACCTGTTAAACATCCTTGATTTTAAAGTAGTGAATGGTGTTCTTAAAATGATGTATGATAAAGACTATGAAAGCATCAGGAATGGAAACATCGTGGCAACCATTAAAATTCCGGTGATCAATAAAGCCACTATTCATGGGAGTCAGAATGTTTCCATCTCAAATTTCACCGGCAATACTTTGAATGCAAAGATTCATGGAAGCGGAAACATAGAAATCAGGAACAGTACTTATCAGTCGGCCTTCCTTGATATTTATGGAAGCGGAGATATCGATGCTCAAACGTTACAGACAAATCAGGCAGAGACGAATATCCATGGAAGTGGTGATATAAGTGTTGCCGTTTCAGATCATATAAAAGCCAATATTTATGGCAGTGGAAATGTATATTATTGGGGTAATCCGGTTATTGAGACGGAGCAACATGGTAGCGGAAGAGTAATAAAACGGTAAGACCGGAATCGTATATTTGTGACATATCACTTATCAAATAAGTAATTTGAATCGAATGTACCAGGGAAAGAGTGGACTTTTTCTTTCCGGCGTTATAATATTAGTTACAGGTTTTTTAATTCTGCTCACTTTTTTCCAGGGCCCTTCCATGGATGATTTTGTGGGCAGATACTATTATGATGCACTAGGCTATATTGATGGTGTCAAAGCTTACCTGACACATGGTAACAGCAGGTATTTTTCCCTTCCGGTTTTTATTGGGGCCAGTGCTTCCTATTTTCTAATCGGGCATTATTACCTGGTACTTATCGCTGGAATAATCCTGACACTTTTGTGTTTGTTTTATTTCATAAGGTCTGTTACTTCAATAATTCTGATAAACCCACTTCCTCGTAAAAGTATTTTACTGGCAAGTGGGTTTCTGTTTTTGTTTTTCTGTTCAGTTGTTCGCGAGCTGCCTTCCTTCATTTATTGGTTTGCTACCACAATCACCTACCTTATTCCATTTGGTTTGTTTCTGGTTATGGCGGCAATGATAATCAGTAGTGAAAAAATCCAATTGAAATTCCCGGTGGTAATTAGTCTTGTTCTCCTGAAGATCATGGTCGGTGGCAGTAACGAACTGATCCTTTTTTATTCGATGTACCTCACTTTCCTTTTGACTGTACAGGAATTCTTCATCTTAAAAAAATTATCGAAATTAACCTGGTTGCTTATCGGGATTGACCTGCTTATTTTAATTGCAGTTTTCCTGATCCCTGGTGCAAGTTCACGATCACATGATTTCTCTGCAAAACAATCCATCTTATTTTCTGTGGCTGGTGCAGGTTTCCGGGTGTACCAGTTGATGCTACATATATTTTCAAATGCGTTGTTTTGGGTTGTGATGATCTTAATTGTGTGGAGTTCAAAATATGTGAACCCTGTAATCAGATCATGGATTCATAATAAAAAGCAATCCGGATTATTCCTGGATTTACTACTGATACTTTTTCCCATCTTCTTCTTTATATTTTTTATCCGGCATTTTGGAGGTGAAGTCCTTCCTCCAAGAGCAGAGAACATCATGATCTGTATTTCAGTCCTGATGATTTATGCTGCTGTATTTTGCCGTATGGTTATGCTTCAGTCGGGAAACGGCCAATCCATTCGACCTGAATGGATCAATATTATTGTTGCAGGAAGCAATTTTCTCATTTTTTACAAATACATTCTTGCATTGGTGTTGATACTTTCCCCGCTGACGTATGGGATCCTTCAAAATATTTTATTTCTTCCTCCTCACAAACGGGTGCTTGATAAACGGGTAAGCCTGATACAGGAGGCAAAAAATAAAGGCGAAAGTTCTGTCCGGATCCCATCTTACAAACCAATGATGGATAAGGAACTGGAAAAAGAATTCGGACAAAAAGGTGCTGACTTTTTTCGTGCGGAATTTGCATTGCCTCCATCCTTTTCCTATTTCAAGGATGATCCGAATAACCCGGCTAACAATTATGCTTATGCGGAATATTATAAAATTGATTCTATGATCGTAGATACCGCTGTTGTAAAAAAATGGAGCCTGACCGATAAACTTTTATTTGGTGCACCATAACGTTAACTCCATATCATCAGCGATCTCTTTTGTACTTCCCGTATACAATTGTGCCGATGAATTGAAAGAAGGCCTCCCGGTCTTTATCGGCTTTTTGGATAGTTTTTTACAACAATACGAGATCATAGTTGTAGATGACGGCTCTTCAAATGCACAAGACATTTCTGATACCTGTAATCAATTCAGATGTATTTATTTAAGAAATGATTCTAACCATGGAAAAGGTCATGCTTTGCGATCAGGAGTATCAAAAGCATCCGGCAATATTATTTTATTCATGGATGGTGATTTTCCCTTCGAACTTCCATCCATTGAAAAAATGATAAGTATCTTGATTGAGGGAAATGCTGATATTACTATTGGCGACAGAACCCTTCCTGGATCAATCGTTTCTGAAAATCTGACGACATTAAGGAAGCTGGCCAGTAATGTGCTATCTTCCTTACTGACTATCTTTAAGATCACTGAATTCAGGGACACACAATGTGGTTTGAAAGGATTTACCCGAAACGTATCGGAACAGATCTTTCCGTTATTAAAAGAAGATCGTTTTGGATTTGATATTGAGTTGATTCATATCGCACAGAAAAAAGGTATGCATATAGTTACCGTGCCTGTAAAGGTGATCGATCAGAAATCAAGTAGTGTAAACGTTTTGAGAGATGGCTGGAATATTTTTAAATTGACGCTGAGATTGTTTTTCAGGAATAAAAAAGGAAGTTGAACAGAACACTGACAAATAAAATTCGATATGTGCTGGATGAAATGATTCCTCCTTTCATTCGGAATTCCAGGTGGTTCATGTGGCCCTTTTATTATATAGCTTATGGTGGACGAAACGTTAGTCAGGCGATGGATTTCAAAAAGAATGTCTACAAATGGAGTAAGGAAGAACTTATAGAATTTTACAGTAACATCAACAGCATTTCCCGTAACCGTCCCACAGATATTTCGGAGAATACCATTCCGGAAATTGTGCGTGAATGTTCAGGAAACTTTAATTCCATTCTTGATGCGGGATGCGGTAAAGGTTATCTTCTAAATCTTCTCGCTGCAAAGTTTCCGAAAGTTAATTTATATGGACTGGACTTTGTTGATGCAAATCAGGGAGAAAAGAAATACAGTTTTGTAAATGGGGAAGTTTCGGATTTACCTTTTGGGGATAAATCAATTGACGTAGTCCTCTGCGCTCATACAATTGAACATATTCTACATCCGGAAAATGCAGTAGCCGAATTAAAAAGAGTTGCAAAAAAGAAACTTATCCTGGTTACTCCGCGTCAAAAATATTTTTATTATACCCTTGATGAACACGTAAATTTTTTTCCCGAAATAGAACCTTTGCTCCGGTTGATCAATGAAGCGGGAGTAAAGTATCAACTCATTGATGGTGACTGGTTCCTTGTAGTTGAGTTTTCGGAATCAATGTAGAATTGAAAAATGATCATTAAAAAGTATCATTCGTTATTTGTAGCTTAATTTCATTTTATAAATTATAACATTCTGAAATGTTCGACCTTCTTCACCAGAAATTAAGTTCAGTAATTGCGATCAGTGAAGAGGAGTTTCAACAATTCTGTACATCCTTCAAACCAAAAAAACTTCGTAAGAAACAATACCTGTTGCAGGCGGGAGATGTCAACCGCTACCAGGCATTTGTTGTAAAAGGATTGCTTCGCTCCTATACGGTTGACGAAAAAGAGAATGAGCATATTCTCCAGTTTGCATCTGAAGGTTGGTGGATCGCAGATCTTTCAAGTTACCTGACCTCTGAATCGTCCCTTCTGAACATTGATGCCCTCGAAGATTCTGAACTATTACTACTCGATAAAAATGCATGGGAAGATTCCATGAAATCCATTCCTGTTCTGGAGCATTATTTCAGGATCATCCTGCAAAACCATCTCGTCTCCACCCAGAAAAGATTGCTTCAATCGCTTTCAGAAACTGCTGAGGAAAAGTACACCAGGTTCCTTAAAACCTATCCAGAATGTCTTCAAAGAATGCCGCAGCATATGATTGCTTCGTACCTTGGAATTACCCGGGAAACTTTAAGCAGGGTCAGAAAAGGATTGGCTGCAAAACTGTGATCTACCTCACATGTTTTTCTTATTTCACCTCAATGGATAAACAGGGTGATAAGAAGTAATTTTGTTCTATGCATCAGGAGATCAAAATAAGTTGCTAAAGCAAAAATTATTTGGTCTTCAATGCTGGAAAATCAAAAACAACATCATGGAAAATAGAATACTTGGTCTGCATCACATCACTGCAATTGCAGATGATGCTCAACGCAATTACAATTTTTATACGAAGGTTCTGGGGTTAAGGATGGTCAAGAAGACTGTAAATTTTGATGATCCCGGCACTTACCATTTTTATTTCGGTGATGAATCCGGAACACCTGGCACCATTCTGACTTTCTTTCCCTGGGAAGGTATAGGTCGCGGATCAACCGGAAGTGGAATGGCAACAGATATCGGGTATTCTGTACCCGCCGGAAGTCTTGATTTCTGGACCGAACGGTTTAAAAATTTTGGTATAGCACACGATGCAGTTAGTGAAAAATTCGGAGAACAGTTTCTTGCATTCAAAGATCCTGATGGATTAAATCTGGAATTAATTATTTCTTCACAAGATGATAGCAGAATAGGTTGGCATACGAATGAAGTAAATTCAACTGTTGCTGCAAAAGGATTTCACAATATCACGCTGACAGTAAGATCAATAACACCCACTGCAACTATTCTTACCGATATCTTCGGATACAAATTATTGAAGCAGGAAGGAAACCGTTATCGTTTTGTAACAGATGCAATTGATACAGCCTCCATTGTAGATATAATCGAAGCTCCGCAACTGGCAGCAGGAAGAGGTGCAGCCGGAACCAATCACCACGTGGCTTTCAGGGTTAAAAACGATGATGTATTAATGGAGTTTCGCGAAAAGATCGCAAGAAAAGGATTGAATATTACTCCGAAGATCGACCGTGATTATTTCTATTCCTTATACTTCCGCGAGCCGGGTGGAATTTTATTCGAACTTGCAACAGACAACCCTGGATTTACAAGAGACGAGAAACTTGAAGAATTAGGTTCGTCGCTTAAATTACCAAAGCAATATGAAACGGCAAGACAACAAATTGAAAAAGTATTGCCTGTGCTAAGTGATTAGGAACCGTACAAAATACACGGGAACTAACTTTAGTATTGTATAGATATGTTTTTAACTGATTGTTTTAATTACAGAATAATTTATAATTATGCACGAGAAAAAAATATATACCGCCGGCAAAGAATTAAGTCCTGAAAATAAAGTGTTGATCCTTCTGCATGGCAGGGGAGGTTCAGCAGAAGATATTATTTCACTTGCCGGTTACCTGAATGTATCAGATTTCACCGTGATTGCACCTGAAGCAACAAACAATACCTGGTATCCATTTTCGTTTATGGCACCTCCATCCCAAAACGAGCCCTGGCTTTCTTCAGCGTTGGAATTGATCAATGATATTGTAACTAATCTGAAAGACCAGGGAATCAGCCCGGAACAAATTTATTTTGCCGGATTCTCGCAGGGTGCCTGTCTCACACTGGAGTATGTTGCAAGAAATGCTGCCAGGTATGGAGGAATTGCGGCATTTACCGGGGGATTGATAGGCGATAAGATCTATGAAGAAAACTATAAGGGTGATTTCAACAACACACCTGTATTTATTGGTACCAGCAATCCCGACCCGCATGTTCCGGTAGAAAGGGTTCATGCCAGTACCAGTATTTTAAATGGTATGAATGCACAGGTGGTTGAAAAGATCTATGACAATATGGGACATACCATCAACCAGGATGAAATAGACCAGGTAAATACACTTATATTTTCCAGCCCAAAGGTTTAAATAGTAAATGAAGATTAAGAGAGGAATATTTTCACTAAAGCGTTTTCATTCTTAGTAAAATATTCCTCTTTTTTGTATTAGTCTTTTGAAAGGATCGTCCAGTCTTTATTGCCAAATCCTTTTTCAATAAACACATCCATTTTTTTTGCAACTGCCGGTACAACCACCAATTGTTTGTTTCCTCTTTCTGCCTGCTCGATCATCAGTCTTGCGTCTTTGCGGGCCATACTAAGTTCCCATGAAGGCTGATCGAAAGTATTGCTGGTTATCTTTTTCAATCTGCCCTGTGCTACAACCGCAGGATTTAAAAGATCTATCAGGGATACCAGGTCTTCTTTATTGATTTTTAAAGTATCTGCAAGCATCAGCATATCAGAAATACCGCCGGTGATACAGATATGAAGTAGGTTTCCTAATAATTTGATGGCAGCTGCTTTTTCCGGTTGTTCGCCCAGGTTCCAGAGTTTGCCGGTCATTTTAGATAATTCAGGTTCCAGCTTTGAAATGATCTCCTGGTCTCCTGAAACAAGCATGGTTCCTGTTGCTTCAAGTGCATTTGGAGGTCCCATAAAAACCGGTGCATGGATGTAATGAATGCCTCTTTCTTTCCAGTACTTTGCACGATGTGCAGCACCTGGTGCGGATGTTGTGGAATGATCAATAATGATCGCACCTTTCTCCAGGTTTGAAGCTGCTTCCTGCAATACTTCATCAACCACCTTATCATCAGAAAGAGTCAGGTGAATCCTTGTTGCACCTTTTACAGCATCCGCAACTTTTTCGAAAGCCTTTGCGCCATAAGGCTCTAATGACAGTGCTTTTTCAGCGGTCCTGTTCCATACATTTACTTTTTCTCCTCTCTTCAATAATGCTTTAGTAAAATTAGCACCTAACAATCCTGTTCCTATAAAAGTTACCATATGTTCAATTTTAAGTTCAATGAAGTTAAGACTTAATGAAGCCTCTTAAAAATATTACCTTCAACCTGTATGGAACAACTCTTCCGGTATTTCAGTTCAATCAATTCTCTTCCCAAAGAAGCTGAAGAGGCAATTGCGGAAATATGTGCTACCCTGAGTATCAAAAAAGGAACTGATCTGCAACCGGTTGGACATACCTGCAGAACCATTTATTTTATAAACAAAGGTCTTGCAAGAATCTATTATTACAAAGACGGGATTGATATCACTGAGAATTTTTTCTTTGAAAATTCCATCATTGCAAGAGTCGAAAGTTTACTTACCGGGAAACCCAGTCGTAAAGCAATTCAAATTCTGGAAGATGCAGAAATCATCAGCATAAATGCACCGGCCTTATTCCGGTTATACGATCAGTTTCCTTCCATAGAAAGATTATTCAGAAAGATTTTTGAAGCAGCTTATGTTGATACGGTAAATCGTATCGAAGGAATTCAGTTTCATACTGCAGAAGAGAGATACAATGCACTGCTAAAAGAAGCTCCTGATGTGCTAAAAAGAGTTCCTCTTAAATACATCGCTTCCTATCTTGGAATTACGCAGGTTAGTCTGAGTCGTATCAGAGGGATGAAGAACGCTTAATGATTACTGATATTAGATAAGGTTATTCAGCATCGTTTATCGCAGATAAATTTCGGAAAGTTCAACGAACATATAATTCAGCCTCTTTCATTATTTATCATATGATAAACAATCAACAATAAAGGAACAGGAGCTTTGCAGTCGATGGTTAACACCTACGACTTAGCATGAATAATATTCAACTCGGACTAAAAGAAAATTGGAAACAATTCACCCTGCTGGTGGTAATCAATGCGTTTGTTGGCGGGATGGTTGGAATGGAACGTTCCATTCTTCCCAGAATAGCTGAAGTTGAATTTGCTGTCGCTGCAAAAACTGCCCTCCTTTCCTTCATTATTGTTTTCGGAATTGTAAAAGCGCTTACCAATTATTTCACGGGCGTACTGGCCAACAGGTTTGGAAGAAAAAATTTATTGGCGGCGGGTTGGATCATCGGGATTCCAATTCCGTTTATCCTAATGTATGCGCCATCCTGGAACTGGATCATTGCAGCTAATATTTTGCTTGGTATCAACCAGGGTCTTACCTGGTCGAGCACGGTGATGATGAAAATAGACCTGGTAGGAGAGAAGCAGCGTGGATTTGCAATGGGGTTAAATGAATTTGCAGGATATATTTCCGTTGCATTGGTTGCATTTCTCACAGGATATATTGCTGGTGAATTTGGTTTGAGACCCTACCCGTTTTACTCAGGTGTAGTATTAGTAATCCTCGGACTTTTCTCAACGATTTTCCTGGTAAAGGATACCCGTCATCATGTCCAGAAAGAAACTTTTCAAAGCAATGTTCCGCTGCTGAAAAATATCTTCCTGGAAACAACCTTAAAGCACAGGAATCTTGGATCCGTAACGCAGGCAGGACTGGTCAATAATTTGAACGACGGAATGGTGTGGGGCATATTTCCTATTCTTCTTGGAATAAAAGGATTTTCAATTTCAGAAATTGGAATCATTACTGCTGTTTACCCGGCCGTGTGGGGACTTGGACAAATCTTCACAGGGAAGATGGCCGACCTATTTCCGAAAAGAGCAATGCTGTTTACAGGAATGTTGTTACAGGCTGTTGCACTGCTGCTCTTTGTTTGGGCGACGAGTTTCCTTCATTTTATGTTGTTATCAGTATTGCTTGGATGGGGAACTGCAATGGTTTACCCGACTTTTCTTGCAACAATTGCGGAGAATACAAATCCCAAAGACCGTCCGAAAAGTATCGGGATATTTCGGTTGTGGCGTGACCTCGGATATGCCATAGGCGCTGTTCTTACCGGAGTGATTGCAGATTTATTTAATATCAATACTTCGATAATTTTTATTGCAGTACTGACATTTCTATCTGCAATGATTATTAGATTTAGAATGAGCAGGAACTAACAATATTATTTCACGCAGTGAATGACGGCTTTAGTATATTAGCAAAGCTTGCCCGTCAAAAAAATCAAACGCATGAAAAAAATCCGCTTCATCATTCAGTTATTTGCAATTCTATTACTGATTCAATTTAAAACTTCTGCACAGGAGCAAACTTCTGTTGCAGGATGGTGGGATATGGTAATTTATCGGGATGGAAAAACACTTCCTTCCTGGCTGGAAATTGAAAAGTCAGGAGTTAACCGATTGATCGGTTCCTATGTTGGTCCTTCAGGTAGTGCACGTCCTGTTGGAAAAATTATTTATACAGATGGATCAATCAATTTTTCCCTTCCACCTCAATGGGAAAGTGAAAACAATGACCTGAGCTTCCAGGGAAAATTCCAGGGAGATAGTTTATCAGGAACCATGGTGGCAGCAAATGGCAAAACCTACAACTGGTCTGCAACAAGAGCTCCCTTATTAAAAAGAGATAAAGCGCCGGTTTGGGGCAAGCCTATCAAACTCATCAAAGAAAACAGCCTCGAAGGATGGCGCGCAATGGGTAATACCAACCAGTGGGAGGTTCAAAACGGAATTTTGAAAAGTCCGAAATCAGGTGCAAATCTTGTTACGGAACAAAAGTTCAACGACTTCAAACTGCATGTGGAATTCCGTTGTCCGAAAGGCAGTAACAGTGGGGTATATCTTCGCGGACGTTATGAAGTTCAGATCGAAGACAACAAAGGCCGTGAACCCGAAAAACACCTGATGGGTGCGATCTATGGTTTCCTTACACCGAATGAAATGGCTGCACTGGATGCAGGCGAGTGGCAGACCTATGACATCACTTTGGTTGGAAGGATTGTAAATGTAGTTGCCAATGGTAAACATATTATCTGCAACCAGATCATTCCTGGAATTACTGGTGGAGCACTCGACAGCAAAGAAGGCGAACCGGGTCCAATTTATCTACAGGGAGATCATGGTCCGATCGAATACAGGAATATTGTTATTACTCCTGCAAAATAAACTGGAAGTTATTTCTCGATATGAATTAAAAGCTGCTTAATGCAGCTTTTTTTATTTGATTTCATACCCTTGTAGTACAACTTTATAGAGTTGAAATCGTTAATAGCAGCAGGTTCTGTCAAAATTGTCCTTTATCCTGAAATTGAATTTCCCTTATGCTCCTGATAGATTTTTTTCTTGGTGCAGTTGCCATGCAGGTAGTTTACCTATTTTATCATTTTGTCTTATCCCGAAGATTTGAGTTTTTGTATTATTTGCTTTTTATCTGTTCAATTTCATTATTCATTGCAGTAATAAAATGGGATGACATCAGTGAAAGAAGTCTTGGGATCTTTGATGAACACAGGAATGCGTTTGGTTTCAGTATTTTATTTTTTGCAATTATGCTTTATTTCCGATTTGTCAGGTTCATCAGCGGAATTCATCAAAAGAAAGCAAGGGTTAATTTCATTCTGAGAATATTTGAAACCAGTTTCATCATTATGGCCCTCGCCATTATTCTTGAAATTCTTTTATTTGGCAGGCCCTACTTTACGCCGGTACCAGGAAGGGTTTTGTATGTTATAAGTTTTGCCGGGCAGGTTTATTTATTGATCGAACTGGTTAGAACCAAAGTAATCCTGAACTATTTTATTGTTGCCGGCAGTCTTGGTATGAGCATACTTATAAAACAGGTTATCATACCGGTGGTATTTCATCAGCAGGTTGAGCAATCAAGGATTCTCTCTTATATCCTGATGGGCGTTATTCTGGATTTTCTTTTTTTGAATTTTGCACTGGTTTACAGATCGCGACAATTGGAAAAAGAAAAGTATAAAATGAAACTTGCAAGACAGGCTGAATTATATAATCAACGCCTGGAGATCAGCAATGACCTTCATGATGATGTGGGAGCTACACTTGGAAGTTTGCAGGTTTATTCAACCATCGCCCGGCAGTCGGTTGCTGATCCTGAAGTCGCCGCCGGATATATGGATAAGATAGGAGCAGGTATCCGGAAAGTAATGGAGAATATGAATGATGTGATCTGGGCGGTAAAAAATGATCCCGGAAATGAAAAGTTATTCAGCAGTAAGATCAAGGATTATTATGTCGATATTCTAGATGCATGCAATATTGAAGGTGAGTATAGAATGGAGGAAGGACTGGAGCGTCAATTGACCAGGATGCTTGTAAGGAAAAATTTACTTCTTATTACAAAGGAAGCAGTGAATAATATTATCAGGCATAGTTCTGCTACCAGGGTGCTTATTTCCATGGAAAGAAAAGATTCAATGGTTATTCTTTCAATAGAAGATAACGGGAAAGGGATTGATTTTAATAAAAGCAAGGGCAATGGATTATCAAGTATGGAAATGAGGTCTAAACAGATGGGTGGTGATTTCCGGGCTGTTACGGGAGAAAACGGGAAAGGCACAAGGATAGAGTGCAAAGTTCCTATAGCGAATATTAGTGATTAAGGATTAAATTTTGAAAACTACATTTACGGATGATCCGCATCTTAATTTTTGATGACAGCTCCGAAAGAAGAGAGAGCCTTGAAGTACTTTTTTCACTTCAGGAAGATATGACCTGTGTCGGATCATTTAATGACTGCTCAGATCTGTCAGGAATAATTGAGGAATTGCAGCCTGATATAATAATGATGGATATCAGAATGCCGGTTTTAAATGGGATTGATGCAACAAGGATATTAAAGAAACAGTATCCGGCTGTCAGAGTAATTATCCAGACAGTTTCTGAGGATGAAGACAGCATTTTTAACAGCTTAAGAGCAGGTGCCGAAGGGTATATTCTGAAAAGTACTCCGGTTGAAAAAATTGTTCAGTCGATACGGGATGTTCACAACGGTGGTGCCGTTATCACCCCCTCTATTGCATTAAGAATTACCAGGTTTTTTAATACCCAGCCTGTCAGGGGAAATGAGAATTATTTATCTGACAGGGAAAGGGAGGTGCTGCAATTGCTCACGGAAGGGCTGAGTTACAAAATGGTGGCCGCAAAACTCGGGATCAGTTATAACACTGTAAATGCACATATCAGGAAAATTTACCAGAAGCTTTCAGTGAATTCAGTTAGTGAAGCTGTCTCCTACGCTTTAAAGAACAAGATCATATAGCGAGTTCTCGCTATTCCATTACGATTATATTTAGGGTAGTTTTACAGGACTAAGTTGATCTAAAAAATACCCTAATGAAAAAACCCTTCACTGCAGGTTCTGTAAAGAGCCGCATGCCACTTTTCCTGCTTTTTGTGCTCCTGTTGCTGGGAAATTTTTACAAAGTATTTTCACAGGCGCCCATTGCAACAACCAGTTATGCTTTAAAAACTACTGAAACAAACATCGATCCGCGGGGCGCTGCGATTACTCCCGATGGATCCAAAGCAATTATCGCTGAATGGGAACGTGCACGTGTCAGGATCATTGATCTTTCAAATAACACGCATGTTTTTGCAGCTGCACAGTTTGCACCCAATGATGTTACAGTGAATGCACAGGGAACCTATGCCTACGTTACAAATTTGAACAGTAACAGTATATCCCGAATTGATTTGTCTAATAATACCAGCATTGCGGATTTTGTTACAGGCATAGCTACAGTTGGAAATGTTCGTGAGATTGAAATAACTCCTGATGGTAATACCGCCATGGTAAGTACCAACCAGCAATGGAGTGATGCTTCTAATTTTGTAGTTTTCATTGACCTCGTCAATCGGAGTGTTTTGAGTCGGGTTGCTGTACCGGGTGGAGCAAATATCCTTACCATGAATGGTGCCGGAACAACGCTGTACACTTCAGGTATCGGTGGCGCTGGAAATGTTACGAAAATCGATATTGCAACCCGGGCCGTTGTAACAAGCTGGTCAACAGCAACCAGCAATGTGGTGAAGGGCTTGGTACTAAGTGGTGACGGAAATACCCTGTACACATTGCATACGAACGGATACGTTTCTGCATACGGATCACTTAATTCAACTCCTTCCCAACTCTGGAGTGATTTCCTTGCAGTAGCAAGTCTTAATACAGATTATTTCACCAATTCCTGTGTAATAGATACTAATACATCCAGGATGTATGTGGTTACCCACAACACTACTGGGGCTTCAAACCAGCTTATTACCATTGACCTTATCAACAGGACCAAACTGTATACTACCGGTGCAAACACCTGGCCCAACAGTATCGGAATATCCGGTAATGGTAAAAAGCTTATGGTAAGTCTTAGAAGATTCAATGATGCAAGGTTATATACTGTCCCTTCCTTCCTGGGTGCAGGAACAGTCGGTGATCCTTACCGTGTTACCAGCTGGAGTCAATTGAACAGTGTAAGAGATAATCTTTCTGCTCATTATAAGCTAATGAATGACCTGGATGTGAATTCCTCAGGTTATTCCACCTACGCTGCTTCAACTTCTAATACTTCTTCAGGCTGGATTCCAATAGGAAATAGTGCTACTCCATTTATCGGATCATTTGATGGTAACGGGTTTAGCATTTTAGGACTGAATATCAACCGGACTTCCAGTGATGACGTCGGATTATTTGGTCAGCTTGGTGCTTCCTCACTGGTTAAAAACCTTAAAGTGCAATCAGCTGTAATAGCAGGAGGGAATAAAGTTGGAATCCTTGCAGGTAGTACACTTGGTACAATCAGGGACTGCCGCTTTAATGGATCTGTTACCGGAACTTCTAAAATTGGTGGAATAGCCGGTGAAAGCAGCAGTATTCTTGAACGTTGTATGGTATCCGGCACCGTTACTGCATCTTCTTCTTATTCTGGAGGTGCATTCGGAATCATGAATGCCGGTAGCGTAACCGATGCTTACAGTCTTGCATCCATTAATGGCAGCGACTACACCGGTGGTTTTGGCGGAAGTATTTCCGGTTCATTTTTACGTTCTTACAGTGCAGGTTCCGTAAACGGTTCATCCAATACCGGTGGTTTTGCAGGTGTTTCTACGGCAGCCATTTCAAAAGTTTACTGGGATGCAGAAGGTAGTGGTCAAGTGACGAGTGCAGCAGGAATTTCGAAAACGACCTCAGAAATAAAAAATTATTCACTCTTCTTCACGGATGGCTGGGATCTGCAATGCGAACGTGCTAACGGGAATACTGATACCTGGGGTTTAAGTCTTTCAGTTAATAATGGCTATCCTTTCCTTTCGCTTGAGAGCGGAACAACAACCTGTCCCCAATGGAATCCTCAATCAAACAATTCATTCAATGAAAATAATAACTGGGAAAGCGGATTCAAACCTGCAAAAGGAATGGATCTGGTTATCAGTTCACAAGCAACACAGGATCTGGTACTTCCTGAAAACTGGGAGATAGGAAATTTGTCATTTAATGGTTCAGGATCCAAAATTGTGCTGAACGATTATCACCTCGTTGTGATGGGGAATATAACAAATGCGAATGCACAGAATTATATTCAGACCAATGGAACCGGAAGAGTAAAAATGGTTTTGACAAATGGTTCCACAGTTAATTTTCCGGTTGGAAATGCAGCCTATAATCCGGTTACAATTACAAACAACACAGGTGCTTCCGATAGCCTGTTTGTCCGGGTACGCGACGAAGTCCTGATGAAAGGTAATTCAGGTGTATCGGTGACGGGTCAGTTTGTAAACAGAACCTGGGATATTGATAAACACAATCCTAATAATGGTTCCGGATTAAACTTTGTATTCAACTGGAATACCGGTGAAGAAAACAGTCCCATGGCAAATCCGGCACTGTTCCATTTTGAAAGCAATGCATGGGTAAGACAAACAGGTTCTACATCATTTACTTCCAACAGCCTGACCTACAATAGCTATACTGGAACCTTTTCTCCTTTTGCAATTGCAGATGTAGCTTCCTTGCTGGCGATCGATCTGAAGTCGGTTTCTGTATCCTGCGACAATGGCGTCGGTGTGATCCGGTGGGCAACATCTACAAACAATGCTGATCTTAATTTTTATGTTGAAAAAAGCAGTGATCTCCAAAGCTGGAAACTTGTAAAAGTTGTGGCTGGTGAAAACAGGAAAAACTTTGCTGTAAGAGATGAGTCATCAGATGGATCTACATATTACAGGATCCGCCAGAAAGATGCCAGTGGAAAAGAATCGATCTCTTCTGTAGGCAGACTGAATTGCGGTGTTGCAAATGCTATCCGTGTTTCACCTGTTCCGGCTTCAAATATTATTACGTTGAAAGGAATAACCAGTAAGGCGAATTATGTTGTGATTGGATTACATGGGCAGCCCCTGTTATCCGGTACAATTAGTTCTTCTAATCCGGTGATCAACATTTCATCTTTAAAAAATGGCGTCTATTATCTTCAAATCTCTGTAGGACAAAATATTACCTCGCAAAAAATTATTGTCCGGAAATAATGATCTGTATAGTAGCACAACAAAGCCCCGGATTTATTCCGGGGTTTTTTATTTGTCGGCCTACCATATTAATTTTTGCATGCCGTAAAATGATTAATTTTTAAAAAAAAATTATGGCTGTCAGGATACTGATCATTTTTTTAATAATTGTACAACCCGCAATATCACAGATAAAAGTTCATCCGGATCATAAATTTCTTACTCATAAAAACGGACAACCTTTTTTCTGGCTTGCAGATACAAACTGGGAAATGTTTCACCGCTTAAACAGGGAAGAAGCGAAGGATTTCATTAAGATAAGAAGTGAACAGGGTTACAACATTTTGCAGGCAGTTGCGCTTGCTGAGTTTAATGGCGTTCGCAGTCCCAACAGGTATGGAGATCTTCCGCTGATCAATGAAGATCCAACAAAACTTGCGGTGACAGAAGGGAATGATCCTGCTGATTCATTACAATATGATTATTGGGATCATGTTGATTATATCATCAGGGAAGCAGCAGCAAAAAATATGTACATCGGGTTGCTTCCAACATGGGGTGATAAAGTGACTTTGATGTGGGGGGAAGGTCCTGTGATCTTCAATGAATCCAATGCAAAAAATTATGGAATTACCCTTGCCAACAGATACAAAGATCAGTGGAATGTTATCTGGATCCTGGGTGGTGACCGGCCCGCTGTGTACAAAGAAAACGACGAAGAAAAAGATGTGCGAAATATCTGGAGAGCAATGGCAGAAGGTATTCGCGAAGTAATGGGTAAAGATGTATTCATCACCTACCATACCTCCGGAGGAGAATACAGAACAACAAATTTTTTATTGAATGAAGACTGGCTCAGTATGCATTCCTTTCAGTCGGGACATGGTTCGCGTGAATCAGATCCCTGGCGTTGGGTTGAAGAAGATCTGGCAAAAGAACCATTGAAACCAACTCTTGACATGGAGCCCTGTTATGAAGACCATCCGGTAAATCCCTGGGATGGAAAATGGACGAGAAAAGATCGGGGATATTTCACTGCTTATGATGTTAGGGCAAGAACTTACAGAAGTGTTTTCGCAGGAGGCGCAGGAATCACTTACGGTCATCACCATATCTGGCAATTCACGGATACCAGTTTATCAAAACCAATCAATATTGGTGATACTATTATTCACTGGAGAACTGCAGCATTATCGGAAGGTGCAACCCAAATGAAACATTTGAAAAACCTTCTTTTATCGCGACCTTATTTTTCCAGGATCAGTGATCAGTCGGTCATTCAATCTGATAAGGGTTCAGGCTATAAAGATCTTCTTTACGCAACCATGGATTCTGAGAACTCATATGCGATGATCTATCTTCCACAAAATAAACCGGTGAGAATAGATCTTTCAAAGATCAGTGGTGATCAAAAAGTAATTTCCTGGTATGATCCGCGTTCCGGAAAAGTGGTGAAGAAGGAAAAGATCAGAACTAAGAAAGATGATATCAGGAGTAAGCAGATCCGTAATTTCACTCCTCCTTCATCTGGCACTGACTGGGTGCTGGTGATCGATGATGCATCCATGAAATTTCCGGATGCCGGGATTCCCATAAAGTATTAAAATATGTTATTGAGCTATCTCATTATTGGCCTTTTATTGTTGATCATTTTATTGATATTCCTGGTGCGTCCTAAAGCAGATACGCATTCCCTGGAATTGCAGCAACGGATCATGGAACTTCATAACCGCATCACAAATATTGAAGCAAATCTAAAAGATGATTTTAGATCAAACCGTGAGGAGATCGCATCTATTTCAAAAGAAAACCGGCAGGAACTAAATCAAACGCTTAAAGAATTCAAATCAGAATTGTTCTTCACCTTGAAATCAATCCAGGAACAAAATCAATTTGCGTTAACACGATCTCTGGAAGGTTTTGAAAAAACATTTGATACAAATGTTCAATCATTCAATGAATTGCAACGCACAAAATTCAGATCACTCGAAGAAAAACAAAACGAGTTGTTGAAGAATACTGAATCACGACTGGAAACAATCCGGGTAACTGTCGAAGAGAAACTGGAAAAAACGTTGAGTGAGCGACTGGGACAAAGTTTTGAAACCGTGGGCAAACAATTGATCGAAGTCCAGAAGGGATTGGGTGAAATGCAGACACTTGCTCAGGATGTAGGTGGATTGAAACGGGTGTTGAGTAATGTCAAAATGCGTGGAGGAATTGGTGAAGTGCAATTGTCGATGTTGCTGGAACAGATCCTTGCTCCTGATCAATATGAATCGAATGTAAAAACAAAGGCAGGGAGCGTTGAGCATGTTGAGTTTGCTATTAAATTACCGGGAAGAGATGATGGCAATGCGCAGGTCTGGTTACCCATCGACGCAAAGTTTCCGAAAGATGTGTATGAGCAATTGCAGCAGGCTTACGATACGGGTGAGATCAGCCAGGTAGAACCTGCACAGCGAATGCTTGAACTCGCCATAAAAAAAATGGCGAAAGATATTAATGAAAAATATATTGACCCACCTGGTACAACTGATTTTGCCATCATGTTTCTTCCATTCGAAGGCATCTATGCAGAAGTGGTAAGAAAAGCGAGTTTGCTCGAAGATATTCAGAAGAATTGCAAGGTGATAGTAACCGGCCCTTCAACGCTAGCGGCTATCCTGAACAGTTTGCAAATGGGATTCAGGACACTTGCAATTCAAAAACGAAGCAGTGAAGTCTGGAAAGTGCTTGCATCAGTGAAAAAAGAGTTTGAAACATTCGGAGGACTGATGCAAAAAGCCCAGAAGAATATTCAAACAGGTCTCGACCAGCTCGATGATGTGATGGGAAAAAGAACAAAAGCTATTCAACGCAAATTGCGTGATGTAGAAACGTTAAGTGATGAAGATCCTTCATTGTTTCTTCCTGAAATAAATGATGATGAAAACGATTAAGAGATCAGATCTTCAGGTCATGTAAAATTTCATACAGGGAAGTTACATAAGCACTGTAATCTATGAAGGTATCAGGCTTTGGCAGAAATGCAGCTGCCCCGGTGCTTAAACATTTTTCTTTAACGGATGCAATGGAGGATGTTGAAGTGATAATGACCGGGATCTTTTTATATTCAGCATGTTCTTTGATGTACTCAATGATATCATACCCGTTTTTTCCATGCATATTAAGATCAGATAAAATCAGATCAGGTTTTGTCTGGGGATTATTATTCAGCCACTCAATTAATTCATTGCCGTTTGCCGGCTGACCGATAATTGTAAAAAGTCCGGATGAATCGAAGCCTTCTTTCATAAAGAATTGTTCGTCCTCATCATTTTCAACAATAACAATTGAGTATTTCTTCATCAGTTATTTTCCTCACTCATTTCTTCATGTAAAGTAAAATGGAAGGTGGTGCCTTCTCCGGGTTGAGATTCCGGCCAGATTCTTCCTTTATGGCGGTCAACGATCTTCTTGCAGATTGCCAGTCCGATTCCGGTTCCCGGGTATTCTTTTTTGGTATGTAATCTTCTGAAGATCTCAAAGATCTTTTCTGAATCCGACCTGTCGATACCAATTCCATTATCGGTTACGGAAAATTTTACATGATCATTCTCTTTTAAACAATTTATAAGAATTTTCGGAGATGATTGATTGGTGAATTTTAATGCATTGCTGACAAGGTTTTGGATCAACTGAATCAATTGAACCGGGTCGCCCTGGATTGTTTCGATTTCTGTATTAATGATGATTTGCGCATTAGCCAAATCAATCGAGGCTTTAAGATTTTGAAGCGACCGGCTGATCAATTCTTTTACATCAACCGGCTTTTCAGTTATTTCTTCTTTAGTTAATTGCGAATAGCTCAAAAGATTCTGAATCAATTCCCGCATCCTGTTAGAGGCTTCGATTGCTTTGTTTACATAAATCAGAAGGTTGTTATATTCCTTTCTTTCAAGCTTTTCCTGAATTAATTGAAGAAAACTTTTTACTGTCCTTACCGGCTCCTGGAGATCATGTGAAACGATCGAAGTGAATTGTTCGAGTTCCCGGTTGGTATAGGATAACTCTTCATTTATCTTCCTGAGTTCTGCAGTTAGTTTCCTGTACTGATCACGACTCTCCTTGAGTTCTCTTTCTGATGCTTTTCTTTCAGAAAGATCCCTGGTGACTTTTGCAAAACCGATCAGTTTTTTCTCCTGATTATAAACGGCTGTCAATACAATATTGGCCCAGAAAACAGAGCCATCCTTTTTCACTCTCCATCCTTCTTCTTCATACTTGCCTGTCTGGGTTGCAATGACCAGTTCGCGTGCAGGCTTTCCGTCATCAAGATCCTCCTGTGTATAGAAAATGGAAAAATGTTTACCAACAATTTCTTCCTGCGAATAACCCTTCGTTTGTTTTGCACCTTCATTCCAGGTCATGATATGACCGGTCGGATCGATCAGGAAAATAGCATAGTCTTTCACACGTGCTACCATCAGGCGATAGGTTTCTTCGCTCCTGCGAAGTTCCGATTCAATCCACTTTTCTTCCGTAAGATCTTTCAGTAAACAAATCGTTCCGCTTCCATCGATCATTCGGTCAAGCTTGAGGCTCGACCAGTACTTTGATCCATCCGGCCTGCACCGCCAGTTGGAAGAGGTCGTACTTCCCTTTCTTTTACACTCAGCAAGATCCTCATCAATCTGAAGACAGCCTGAGGGATCAGTCGAAAAGATTTTATTAAGCGGTTTGCCTTTTATCTCATCCTGAGAATAGCCGGTAATGACAGATGAAGCCTTATTGCAATAGACAATGCAATCCTCCTCATCAAGAATGATCATTCCATCGGAGATACTTTCAAGTAGGGTTGAACAGTTTAACAGCATAATGGAAATTGCTCCGGCAAATGTAATTCTAACAGGATAGTTTGTTGAATTTGCCGGATTAATTTTTAATTTATACTTAAACAGACTGTAAAAATTGTGCCCCTGAAAAACATGCTCCTTATACTTTAAGCCTTTAACTAAACCTATTTTGTAAGTTACCCGTTACCTATTCTTTTCAATTCTTCCAGGGTTCCGCTGTTTTTCCTTACCGGGTTTTTGATAGGTTTTCCGAATTTATAAGTGAAGGCAATCGCAACAACCCTTGTATCCCTGTTCAGTTTGAAGTATTCAGTGGCCTGTTTAAAGACCGTATTTCCTTTCATCCACTGGGTATAAAAAAGATCTCTCGCTGATACTTTTATCGTGCCTTTATTTTTGAGAACAGTTTTGGCAATACCGATTCCAAGTTGGCCAGATGGGTCAGTGATCTCCTGTAATTCCTGTTCGAAACCAAGGTAATATCCTGAAATTTCTCCAGACCAGCCTTTGCCAAACCTGAACTGGTTGTTGATATTCATATTCAGTGTATTGAGCGACACTTCGCGGTTGTCCCAAACAAATCCTTTAATGATCTTATGGTTTATGCCTGCCTGGGCTGTTATCGACCACCAACCTGTCGGCTGGAGCTGTGTGCTTACCGAGATCCCGATATTTTGCATTTGGCCAAGGTTTCCTTCAGTATAAGTGATGAGTCCGGTAGCGGGATCTGAATAAAATATCTGGGAGAAGTAATTCTTTGTATAACCATAACTGAAAGTCGTCATGATCTTTTCCCGCCAGCTGTGATTCAATTCTATGTTCCAGGTATATTGAGGTATGATGTAGGGATTGCCGCTTTGGAAAGTGTATTTATTAATAATGAATACAAAAGGATTCAGTTTTTGGTATGGAGGGCGGTCGAGTCGTCTGCCTGCACTCAATGAAAAAGTATTGTTGGAATCAACTTCCAAAGCCGCCATGATGGTAGGGAAGAAGCCGCTGTATTTATTGGAGAAACCGGAATCTTTCCGGAATGGATTATTCTGCTGAGAGGCGTCATAACTGGTATTCTCATATCGCAGTCCCGACTGGAAATCCCATTTCCCGGTTTTATGTTGGGCATTCACATACACCGCAGCAATTTTTTCATTGTACAGGAAATGATTCGATTTATCCCAATCCGTACTCCAGTCGGTACCATTATAATTAAGGTAGGTAGCCCGGTTATCTGTATGGATAGAAGAGACTTTTGCTCCGGATTCCATTTTCGTATCAGGGTTCAGGTTGATCGTATGATCCACTTTGGCAGCAAAGATCTTCAGCGTTGAGGGCAGTACCCCGTTGATGATCTCGGAGTAGTTGTCTGCCACATTATTGAAATTCTGAATTCCTTTTATTGAGTAATTGAAATAATCGATGTCGGCAGAAAGTTCGTTTCCTTTATTAATGGTATGACGAAGGTTCAGGTTCCCTCCCACATTCCTGAACAGGTTTTCATTATTTGATGCTGTAAAGATGGAAGAGTCTGGTTTGGAAGAAGCATCCATCCAGAATGAATGTCCGTTTGTCCAGCCGGTAACATGATTTCTTTGAGCTGAAACTGAACCGCCAATGATTGTTTTGGGAGAAATGGCAACATCAAATCCCGACTTTACATTTCCAGCAGAAAGGTGTCGCTTGAAAAGAACATCCTGTTCCAGCATACCGGTGATTGTTTTTTCATCGGGCAGATAGTATTTCCTGTGGGCATAATGTTCGGTATATACAGCCAGGTTATTATAGTTGGCATTGAGAAAGAAGCTCCATTTTCCAGATTTCAGGTTTAAAAGAAGGTTGTTATTGTTTTTGGGATAGAAACCCTGGGTTAAGGACGTTGTGAAGGTTCCATTGAAACCACGTGCTTTTGTTCTTTTGGTTTTGATATTGATCAGCCCGGTACTGCCGGCTGCATCATATTTTGCTCCGGGTGTGGTCATGATTTCGATCTGGTCAACCTGCGATGCATTCATGGAAGAAAGCATTGAGGCAATTTCTGAAGGAGGGAGGTAGGTTTGTTTTCCATCGATCAGGATCATGGCATTGGGTCTTCCCTTGATGCTGACGTTACCGTCTTTATCTACCGAGAGACCGGGAGTTTTTTCCAGTACTTCCAGAACTGTTGCCCCGGTATTGGTGACGGTGGCGTCAACATTCACGATTGTTTTGCCCGCTTTCATCTCTAAGGGCGGTTTTCGGGAGATGAAGGTCAGGGTGTCCAGTACTTTATTAAATGGAGTTGTATCGGAGGCCGGAGCCGACTGACTGAAGGCCCGGAAACTGAACAGCAGAGCAAACAGAAAAGGATATGTTTTCAACCCGGTAATTTTTGTAAAACTGTTGATTTCCAATAAATTTTGAAGAATGTTTATTATGAGCGGCTATTTTTAGATAAGTTAAAAAATACTAAATGTAAAAGCAGCAATTTTAAACATCGTTGTGTCTACTTCACACAAATCAGGTACATTTTGATATAAATATGTACCCGATACACGTAAAAAGTTTTAACAGAAATTTTTTTTCAGAATTTTTGTTCTACTTTTCAAACTGATAAACTAACAAAATTGCCATTTATGAAACTAACGAAGTGTCTAAGACCCTTCCTGATGGGGGTCTTTGCCTTACTGCTTGTTATTTCTGCACAAGCTCAGTCCCGGAATGTTTCCGGTAAAGTAACCGATGCCAGTGGAAATCCTCTCCCTGGTGCTTCAGTAGTAGTTAAAGGAACAAGAACTGGTACCACCACCGATGGGGAGGGAAATTTCAGTTTCAATGTTCCTCAGAGTGCATCTGAGCTTACCATTTCTGCGGTAGGTTTTGATGCTCAGACAGTTGCCATTTCCGGTTCTTCCATTTCAGTTACTTTGGCCCAGTCACTTTCACAACTTACAGATGTTGTGGTGGTAGGTTATGGTACAAGGAAAGTGAAGGATGCGACCGGATCAGTAGTTTCCCTTGGCGAAAAGAGTTTCAATAAAGGGGTGATTTCAACTCCTGAGCAGTTGCTCCAGGGTAGAACTGCCGGTGTAACGGTGACCACCACAAGTGGTGAGCCTGGATCCGGTGTAAACATCAACATCCGTGGTACTGCATCTATCCGTTCAAATAACAATCCGTTGTTTGTGGTTGATGGAGTTCCTTTAGATGGTGGTGGTACAACTGCCGGTGGAATTTTTACTGATGGCGGATCCAGTGCCAGGAACCCATTAGCGTTTCTTAACCCGAATGATATCGAGAACATTAGTATCCTGAAGGATGCGTCTGCAGCTGCGATCTACGGATCAAGAGGTGCAAACGGTGTAGTAATTATCACTACCAAAAGCGGTAGGGGTAAAGGCGGTTTCCAGTTCAGTGCCAATGCAAGCGTATCAAAAACAGCTAACCGTTATGACCTTCTGAATGCTCAGGACTTTATTTACGGTGTAAGAGAAGCGGTTAAAGCTTCAGGTGCTGATCCTGCAGGTACTGCTTTCCTTGACCAGGGTGCAAGCACCGACTGGCAGGACCAGATCTTCAGAACAGCCATCTCCCAGAACTATAACCTGTCATGGGGTATGTCGAAGGGTGGAACTTCCGTTCGTTTAAGCGGTTCTTATGATGACCAGGAAGGTATCGTTAAGAATTCTGACCTGAACAGGAAAACGATCAGGGCCAACCTCACTCAGAAGTTTGGTTCCAAGCTGCGTTTTGATGTTACCGGAACATATTCCAACGTAAAGAATAATTATGCTCCGATCAGTAACAACGCTGGTTTCCAGGGTAGTTTGATCGGTGCTGCACTGACCTTCAATCCTACTTACCCGATCTTCAATGCGGACGGAACTTATTTCGATCCGGGAGATGGTAACAGGAACCCGGTTCAGATGTTGAACTATTTCCAGGACAAAGATGATATCAACAGGTTCCTGACCAACCTCAGCGGATCTTATGAAATTGTAAAAGGCCTGACCTACAAAGCAACTTTTGGTTACGATAATTCCAAGAGTGAGCGTTTTGGATATGCTGATCCGAGACTGGGAACAGGTGCTTACGGTGGAAATACTGAAATCAGACGTGTGAATTTCGGTAACCCGATTTTTGGAAATGGCCGTGCAAACGGACAGTATCTTGATCTTAAATCAACTTTGATTGAGCATACCCTGAACTATGTTAAGGATCTTAAGGGCGACCAGACACTTGATTTCCTCGCGGGATATTCTTACCAGGAAACTAAAAGCGAATTCCGTCAGCAGGTTCGTTGGGGTGTAAATGGTGCTCAGCAACTGGTAGATGATTTTGGTAAATACCAGAATTCAACTCCTTTCTTCGGAGATACCACCAAATATGAAATTCAATCTTACTTCGGTCGTGCCAACTATTCAATCAAAGACAAATACTTCTTTACTGCAACTGTAAGGGTGGATGGATCTTCTAAATTTTCTGAAGGTAACAAGTACGGAACATTCCCTGCTTTTGCTGCAAAATGGAAATTGGCAAATGAAGATTTCTTCGCTAATTCTATCGGTAAAGTATTCAGTGATTTCAGTCTTCGTCTGAACTACGGTATCACCGGTAACCAGGAGTTCCCTGCATACGCATCTCTTGCAATCGTGCAGACTAACTTCGATGGTAGCCAGAACGTAGTAACAAATTCAAACCCTAACCTGAGATGGGAAGAAACAACTACTTACGGTGCAGGTCTGGATTATGAATTATTTGCAGGAAGAGTAAGAGGTTCTGTTGATTACTTCAACAAAGCAACCAAAGACCTTTTGTTCCTCGCTTCTTATCCTCAGCCGGCAGCTTCTGCTGACAGATGGGTAAACCTTCCGGGTCTTGTAAGAAATACCGGTTGGGAATTTGGTGTGGATGTACAGGCTGTTAAAGGATCTAAATTCAGCTGGGATATTAATTATAACATGACCTTCCTGAAAAATAAAATCGAAGACTTTGGACAAAACGTGGTTAACACCGGTGAAGTTAGTGGTCAGGGTCTTTCGGGAGCATATGCTCAAACCTTTACCAATGGTTATCCGTTATTTACTTTCAAAATGCCTGTATTCCTCCGTTATAATGGAGAAGGAAATGCAGTGTATGCGAATGGATCTCAGGATCAGCTGCTGGGAAGTGCATTGCCTAAATTCACTGCAGGTTTGACAAATAGTTTCCGTTATGGCAACTGGAATGCAAGTGTATTCGTAAACGCTGTAAGAGGTTTCTATGTTTATAATAACACTGCAAATGCATTGTTCCTGAAAGGATCTTTGAAGAATGGCCGTAATGTTACTTATGATGTTTTCAACAGCATCGAAAATCCAATTAACCCTGGTAGCGTTTCAACCCGCTTCCTGGAGAAAGGTGATTTCGTAAGAATTGCAAACGCAACATTGGGTTATACTTTCGATATCAAGAACAGCAAAGCAATCAAAACTTTGAACATTGCACTTTCAGGTCAGAACCTTGGATTGATAACAAATTATTCCGGATTAGATCCTGAAATCAATACTGATAAAACAAGAAACGGTGTTCCTTCAAGAGGTTTCGATTATACTGCATATCCTCGTGCAAGAACATTCACTCTGGGTGTTAATGTAGGGTTCTAATTAAATAAAAACTAGACAATGAAAGCTATAGTAAGAAAATCATTATTTGTTCCCGCAGTTGCAGCCCTGCTTTGCACAAGTCTTGCAGGCTGTACCAAACTGGAAGAGGAATTATACGAATCAAGATCTGAATACGAACCTACTGGTGGTGCGTCTTCAGCTGACCTGAGCGGTGTTTACAATCAATTAAACCAAATGGTGGGCCAGGCTAACTGGTACGCTCTCCAGGAACATACAACGGACGAAATGCTCGGGCCAACCCGCGGTACAGACTGGGATGACTTTGGAACCTGGCGTAAACTTCACCTCCATACATGGGATGGTGCACACAACCAGATTTTTGATACCTGGAACGGTCTGAATGGTGCTCTATTCCAGGCAACTCTTGTTGCAGAAAAAGCTACCAATGCTGCTGAAAAAGCACAGGGCCAGTTTCTTCGTGCATTCTTTGCCTACCAGGTGATGGATCTTTGGGGACAGGTGCCTTACCGTGGTGCTGATGATGATCCTGACCAGATCCCGGCTGTAAAAACAAGATCAGAAGCATTCGATTTTGTTATGTCTGAACTGGACGCAGCAATTCCTGTTCTTCCATCTTATGCATCAAACGCAGATAGATTTTTTGCATCCAAAGAAGCTGCTAAGTTTCTAAAAGCAAAACTGTTACTCAATAAGGCAGTTTACAAAGCAGATCCAAACTCTCCGGCAGGTCCCTACACTTTTGAAAAAGCGGATATGGACCAGGTAATTGCATTGGTAAATGAAATTACAGCTACCGGTAAATTTGATATCTCTGCAAACTACTGGGATAACTTCAAGTGGGACAATGGTACTGTTTCAAAAGAAATCATTTTCTCAAGAAACAATTCAAAAGGTGTTAACCTGCAGTGGGCTACCAACATGGGATTCCACTACAACCAGACACCAAGCGGATGGAACGGATTTACTACACTCTCCGATTTCTACAACAGCTTTGATGCTGATGATGAAAGAAGAGGTATCACCTTACCAGGATACACAGATGTATTAGGACATACCACCGGTTTCCTTGTTGGACAAATCAAGGGCCCTCGTAACGGTCAGATTGTAAATCTTACCGACCGTTCCGGTTCTCCGCTGGTATTCACTCCTGATGTTAGCCTTTTCTACTCTTCAGAAGCAAAAGGTATCAGGGTTGTTAAATATCCGCTGGATCCTTCTAAACTGAACTCCGACAGTCCAAACGATTTCGTTTTCTTCCGTTATGCTGATGCATTGCTGATGAAAGCTGAAGCTGCTCTCAGAGGCGGTACCAGTAACGAAACTGCACTCGCTATCGTTAACAATATCAGGGCTAAAAGAGGTACTGATCCTTTAACAGCACTTGATCTGGATGGTATGCTTGAAGAGCGTGGTCGTGAAATGTACTTCGAAGGTTGGAGAAGGAATGATATGATCCGTTTTGAAAGATTTAATGAGCCGGTTCAGGAACGTAACCAGGCTTCAGATCCTTCAAGAGTTGTATTTGCAATTCCTTTACAGGCTGTAGCTACCAACCCTAACCTCCAGCAAAACGTAGGTTATTAATAACTAAGCTTTAAGCTCACAATACCTGAAGAGGTTGTATTTTTCGGAATACAACCTCTTTTGAATTTTAATATGCGTTATACCCTTTTATCTTTCGTTGTTTTATTTCTTTCAGGTTGTTCTCAAAACGCAAAAAAGGATACTCTTTTTTCATTGGAAGAACAGACCGGGATCAATTTTGTCAATACAGTTACCGACCAGGCCGACCATAATATTTTTAAATACCGCAACTTCTATAACGGTGGTGGAGTCGCTATCGGGGATATCAATAATGATGGTCTCTCCGATATTTTTTTTACCGCTAACCAGGGTCCTAATAAACTATACCTGAACAAGGGAGATTTTAAGTTTGAAGACATCTCTGAAGCCGCAGGATTCGGTGAGAAAAAACAATGGAGTACCGGGGTGGTAATGGTGGATATCAACCATGATGGATTGCTGGATATCTTCGTTTGTAATGCAGGCCATATGCAGGATCCCATCATCCGGAAAAACCAGTTATTCATTAATCAGGGTAACCTGAAATTTACGGAACAGGCCGCTGCATATGGATTGGATAACGATGGTTATACAACTCATGCTTCATTCTTTGATTACGATATGGATGGCGACCTGGATTGTTTTATGGTGAATAACAGTCCGCTGCCGGTTAATACCCTCAACTATGCAAATGCAAGAAATGTTAGAGCGGAAAATTCTCCCGTTGCAGATTTTCTGAAAGGGGGAGGTGATCATCTTTTTCGAAATGATAATAACAGGTTTACAGAAGTTTCTGCAGAAGCAGGAATTCATGGTACACTGATCAGTTTTGGTCTTGGTGTTACAACCGGAGATGTAAATGGAGATGGTTGGCCTGATGTATATGTAAGCAATGATTTCTTCGAAAGAGATTACCTCTACATCAATCAGAAGAATGGAAAATTTAAAGATGAACTGGAAGAATGGATCGGTCACACCAGTCTGGCCTCCATGGGTACCGATATCGCAGATGTAAACAACGACGGCTATCCTGATATCTTTTCAACAGATATGTTACCCGGCGATGACTACCGTTTGAAAACGACTACTGCATTCGATAACATCGATGTATACCGGTTAAAACAAAGCTCTGGGTTTCATCAGCAGTTCATGCAGAATGCATTGCAGTTGAATAACAGGAATGGAAAATTCAAAGAGATCGCATATAAGACTGGTGTAGAAGCCAGCGACTGGAGTTGGGGTGAACTGATGTTCGATGCCGATAATAATGGTTTGATAGATATCTATGTGTGTAATGGAATCGCGCGCGATCTTACCAACCAGGACTTCATCGATTTCTTTGCAAACGACATTGTTAAGGATATGGTGCTAAAAGGCAAAAAAGATGATGTGTCATCAATCGTGGAAAAGATGCCTTCGCAAAAGATTCCGAATAAAATGTACAGCAACCAGGGTGATCTGAGTTTTAAAGAAGTCGGAAAAGACTGGGGAATAAATGAGCCTTCGTTTTCAAATGGAGCTGCGTATGGAGATCTTGATAACGACGGAGATCTTGACCTCGTGATCAATAATGTAAATCAGCCGGCATTTGTATACAGGAATAATAATATTACAGCCGGAAATAAATCTTCCGATAGCAATAAAAACACTTCCGATAATTCTGGTTCAAATGATACAGGAGAAAATCATTACCTGGGAATATTGCTGAAAGGAAAGGATAAAAATTCCTATGCAATTGGAGCAAGAATATTTCTTCATGCAGGTGAACAGATTTTCATGCGCGATATTATGCCCGCAAGAGGATTCCAGTCGAGTGTTGACTATAAACAGATCATAGGTACCGGTAAAATTAATAAGTATGATTCATTAAGGATTTTATGGCCTGATAATACATTCAGTTCTGTAACAACATTGTCTGCAGATACTGTTATGCTATTTGATCAGTCGGAAATTCCTGCATCAAAATTTCAACCACAAATTCCTGCATCAACTACTCTGTTGTCGATCGATCCTCAACAATTTGTAGCACATAAAGAAAATGATCACGTTGACTTTTACGCGGAAAGAAATATACCTGTCATGCTTTCCAGGGAAGGTCCTTCTGCAGCGGTTGCGGATGTAAATGGAGACAGGCTGGAAGATATTTTTATAGGCGGTGCTCATAACCAGAACGGGAAATTATACATTCAGAATCCCGATGGATCATTTGCTGTAAAAGCTCAGCCTTCTGTTGAAGCCTTCGTAAATCGTGAAGATGTTGCTGCCGTGTTCTTTGATGCAAACAATGATAATGCGCCTGATCTTTTTATAGGCTCTGGTGGAAATGATAAATTAGGCACCGGGAAATTATTGGAGCATCGGTTTTTTCTGAATGATAGCAAGGGTAATTTCATTTACGATTCAACGGCATTCCCTCATTATGGTTTTAATGCAGGGGCAATTGTTCATTTTGATTTGGATGGTGATGGCGACCAGGATCTTTTTGTAGGATCAAGAAGTACACCCTTCGCTTATGGAGTTAGTCCTGACAGTTATGTTTATCTGAATGATGGAAAGGGAAAATTTTCCGATGCATCTTCATCAGTTAGTCCCGATCTTAAATCGTTGGGCATGATCACAGATGCAGCAGTAGGAGATATAACCGGGGATGGAAAACCTGAACTGGTAGTCGTGGGTGAATGGATGGAACCCGTTGTCTTTACTATTCAGAATGGGAAATTGTACAGGTTAAAAACAAACCTGTCCCCAATGAGTGGCTGGTGGAGGTCTGTAAAAATTGAAGATCTTGATAAAGATGGTCTGAACGACCTGGTGCTGGGAAACCTTGGCGATAACAGCTTCTTCAGACCCGCTGAACAACATCCCGTAAAACTCTGGTTCAATGATTTTGACAACAATGGGTCAAAGGAAAAGATCATGACCAAAACAATTGATGGTAAAGACTATCCTGTTTTTCTGAAACATAATCTTGAAGAACAATTGCCCGTTTTGAAAAAGCAGAACCTCAAACATGAAGTCTTTGCTAATAAAACATTCCAGGAACTGTTTACACAGGACCAGGTAAAAAATGCTACCTGGAAGATCTTCAATTATTGCAGTTCAGTAATTGCATGGAATAAAGGAAATGGAAACTTTGAAGTGGTTAAACTTCCGGTAGATGTTCAATTGTCATCCGTAAATGCAATCAGCATTGCCGATGTAAATTCAGATGGAAAGAATGATATCATTCTTGGAGGAAATGAATTTGGATTTCTTCCTCAGTTCGGAAGACTGGATGCAAGTTTCGGAACTATTTTATTGAATAATGGGAAGAGAAGTTTTTCTGTTGTGGATGACCGCAATTCAGGATTAAAGATCAATGGTCAGGTAAGAAATATCGTAAACATAAACAGGAAAAACAGTATCGGGATTTTATTCCTGGTAAATGATGAAATGCCTGTTCTGTACAATGTGAAAAAATACTAATGTCAATCATGAATCGATTCGGAATATATATCGTGTTGTTGAGTTTGTTGTTTGGTTCCTGTAAGAACTCAAAGAAACAAGATGTGTTGTTTGAAGCCCTGGGTAAAGAAAGAACCGGGATAAACTTTGCCAATAAACTCAATCCCACACAGGATTTCAACATGTTTCATTACATGTATTATTACAATGGTGCGGGAGTTGGTACAGGAGATTTTAACAATGATGGAAAGATCGATATCTTCTTTGCATCCAATGAATCTGATAATAAACTTTATCTCAATAAAGGGGAATTGAAATTTGAAGATGTATCGGTAAAAGCAAAGATTCCGCAAGACAAACAATGGAATACAGGTGTTTCTGTAGTTGATATCAACCAGGATGGATTGCTTGATCTTTACATCTGCAGACTTGGTGATTTTGAAAAATTCAAAAGTAAAAACATTCTTCTCTTATGCACGGGTATCGATGCAGGCATTCCGCAATACAGGGAAGCTGCTGCAGAATTTGGTGTTGATTTTTCAGGATTCAGTACGCAGTCTACCTTTTTTGATTACGATCTTGATGGAGACCTGGATCTATTTCTTTTGAACCACTCTGTTCACCAGAATGGAACCTTTGCACCCAGGAAACAATTCCTTGGAACCTATCATCCGTTATCGGGCGACAGGCTGCTCAGAAATGATTCCGGCAAATTTACCGATGTAACAAAAGAAAGTAACATTCATAGTTCTGCGATCAGTTATGGTTTGGGAGTTGCTGTAAGTGATATTGACCTCGATGGATGGCCTGATCTGTATGCAGGAAACGATTTTCACGAAAATGATTATCTCTATATCAATCAAAAAAACGGAACGTTTGTCGATGAAAGCAATAAACGTTTCATGCATACCAGTCAATATTCCATGGGTGTTGACATCGGCGATGTAAACAATGATGGTTATCCTGAAGTGACTTCCATGGACATGCTTCCTTATGATCCTTATATTTTAAAAAGATCCTTGGGTGAGGATGAATATGATATTGCAAAGTACAAGATCAGTGTAGGTTATGATCATCAGTATACAAGAAACAATCTCCAGTTAAACCGGAGAAATGGTCAGTTCAGCGAAGTAGGATTGTATGCAGGGATTTATGCAACCGACTGGAGCTGGGCTGCACTCTGGATGGACTTTGATAATGATGGAAATAAGGACCTGTTTGTTGCGAATGGAATTCCGAAACGCATGAACGACATGGATTATGTCAATTACGTTTCGAACAGGGAGATCCAGGAAAAGATCCGCGATAATAAAATGAGTACAAAAGATATTGCACTCATCGAAAAGTTTCCTGAAATAAAAATTCCTAATAAGTTTTTTGTCAATAAGGGCGATGTGTCCTTTGATGATGCGGAAGAACGAATCGCCAACAATGAACCAACTTTTTCAAATGGTGCGGCGTATGCCGATCTGGATGGTGATGGCGACCTGGATATTGTGGTAAATAATGTAAATGATGATGCACTGATTTATGAAAATAAATCCGACGCAAAAGAAGGTCATGCCTATGTTGAATTACAATTACAGGGCGACAGCTTAAACAGGAATGCAATAGGAGCAAGGGTATACCTGTTTACCGGAAACCAGGTCAGGTTGTATGAAAAATATGCAACAAAGGGGTTTATGTCCTCAATGGAAGTTCCGATGATCATCGGGATGCGGAATACAAAAGTTGATTCTGCATTCGTGGTTTGGACTGATAATACATCAGAGAAAATTGCCCTGGATAGTTCCATCAATAAATCGATAAAACTTTCCTATAAAAAAGGTCTTCCAAAATTTGATTTTGATATCATCAGGAGATCTTCTCAAAACTCACTGCGTTCAATGCAGGATATTACAGAAACAACCGGCCTGCAATATGAGCACAAAGAAAATATCTTCCAGGAGTTTAACAGGGAGCCGCTGATTCCACATATGGTTTCTACGGAAGGTCCTGCCCTTGCCACAGGTGACATGAACCAGGATGGGCTTGACGATATCTTTGTTGGAAGTGCAAGAGGGTATACTTCCAAACTGTTCCTCCAAACGGCAGATGGGAGATTTTATGAAACAAATCAGCCTGCATTTTCACTGGATAGTAATTACGAAGATGTGGATGCAAAAATGTTTGATGTCAACCAGGATGGTTTCCCTGACCTGGTTGTGGGAAGTGCAGGAAATGAATATTTCGGAAAGGATATCAATACTCAATCGAGGGTTTATATCAATGACCGGAAAGGAAATCTTACAAGATTGCCCGGCGCAATTCCTGTATTTGCACAGGCTTCCTGTTTATTAAACGGAGATATCAATAAGGATGGTTTTACAGATCTCATTTTGTTTGGAAGGGTCACACCTATGTCGTACGGAAAACCTTCCTCTTCCTATGTTCTGATTAATAACGGTAAAGGAATCTTTACGGATAAAACAGTTGAATTCGCACCGTTTTTGAAAGATGCAGGAATGATCTCTGATGCCGATTGGGTGGATATTGATAAGGATGGAGATGATGATGTCGTTGCGAGTTTTGAATGGGGTACAATTGATGTGTTTATAAACGATGGAGGAAAGTTTACGCGGAAAGAAATCGCTCCGGAAAAAGGATGGTGGAATTTTATTTATCCGGTAGATCTCGATCTTGATGGGGATATGGATTTTATTGCCGGAAATGCAGGATTGAATACCAGGTTTTCTCCATCGGTTAAAGAGCCGCTAAGGTTGTACACCACCGACTTTGATGGAAATGGAAGAACAGAGCAGGTGATGACCTATTACCTGGGAGGTAAGGAGATTCCTTTTTCCAACAAGGATGAATTACAGAAGCAGTTTCCTGTGATTAAAAAGAAATTTTTATATGCTGAAGATTTTGCCAAAGCACAGTTCTCTGATATGTTTGAATCTGAAAAACTGGGAACTGCCGGAATCAGGACTGCAGATTATTTCGCGAATGTTGTTTTGATCAACGAAGGAAATCTGAAATTTGAAACAGTTGCGTTGCCATGGCTTGCACAATTAAGTGCTTATAAGGATGCAGCAATTATTGATGCAAATGGTGATCAGCTTCCGGATATTTTCCTTGGCGGAAATTATTATGATAACAATATCCAGATGGGTCGGTATGATGCTGATTATGGAACCATACTGATCAATAAAGGAAATGGAAACCTGGAAGCATCGTCTATTAACGGACTCACGATAAAAGGACAGATACGAAAAATAAGACCTGTTACAATTAAAGGTATGAAGTCATGGGTGCTCGCTAAAAACAGTGACAGTCTGCGTGTGATAAGTTTTAAATGATTTGGGACAACCTTGAATAATAAATCTTAATTGACGCGACTCCCTGATTAGTAATTATGCTGATTTAAAAAACAGGATAACTCAATCTTGTAACCCACTGGGAAGTATCGGTAACTTTTCTGCGGTCTGTGACCAGTGACTGAAAAGGAATTGCAGGAGATTCCCTTCGGTAATCATTCATGAAGTTTTGTAAAGCCTGTTCACCTTTTTGGATAGTTTGCGGACCTCCTTTTACTTCAGTCTGGAGCAGGTTACCAAGGATCATTTTTTTGATAGTGAATTTTTCTGTTGATGGAATATCACGAAGCAAAGGAAAGGCAACCATTACCTGGTGTTCATTTCCCTGTAAAGGAAAAATATTAAGCATTGCAGAATCCCTGATTATCCCGTTTTGCTGAGCAATGTATTTGCGCAGATCATCTATCAATCTGTAAATTTCTTCCGTTTCGGGATATCCCGAAGTGTTGATCTTTGCTGATATCAATGTGGAGTCTTTAACCTTACCCATCTGGAGCGGAAAGCCATAAATATTTTTGTTGTCGGCTAAAAATGATTTCATTTTTTTCAGCACGGTTTCCAAATGTCGCTTTACTTTTCTTGCTTTCAGGTACTGGTCGATCCTTGAAACAGGGCCGGTAGATTCCTGGTCGGCTTCAACACTGTAAAAAAGTTTTTCCTCATCGTTCGCGGAAAGATTTCCTATGGTACCTGTGAAGGAGGCATCTTTTATCCGGACCTTTATTTTTATGCTGCTGATATTTTTTTGAACCGGAGTTACCATAATTCCATTACCGGTGGTGGTGTCGGAATTAAGCTCATCCTGAAACCAATATTTCCAATTGTTTTGGTTGGTGATACCCCGTTGCAGGGAAAGAGGAGAAAGTTCAATATTGTTTGAACCGGTGATCCTTATTTTTTCAGGAATGATAAACTGGATCACTGAAAAAGTAAGGATGAGCAGAACAAGGATTGCAAAAAAGATTTTCTTCATTGTAGAGAACGGTTATAAGAAAATTCAATCGGTCAGCGATCTGTTTTCAGCGCAATAAATCGGGGTGAAAGGATTACATATAAAATGCCTGGAGAGCTCCCAAATAAGCGTGCGTCCAGCCTTCAACCATTTCATCATATACTTCATCTGGAATATTGGTGTGTCGCAGTTCAACAGAAGTGCCATTTCCTTTTGGGTGAAGTTTGATGGTAACGATGGAAGCTTCTTCCTGGTCGCCAAAGTACCATTCCTGTCTGATCAGTTTCCCTTCCTCGAATTCCAGATTTTTCCCAGCGATGCTGTCATCAAATAAGGAGAATTCAGATCCTTCCTCCGTACTCATTACCGCATCACCGCCACTCCATACCCTTATTGTACTTGGGTTTGTAAGTGCTGCATACACAACCTCAGGTTCCTCATTAATTTCAAAATATTTTTTAAAATCTTTCATACCGGCAATTTAATCAGGTTATCCACACATAAAAAAAATATCTGCTGCCTATTGACATGTTTAATAAAACATATTATGTTTATATGCATTCTTATCGACCTGTTGATAGTACCTCCCGTAGTTCCCTATTAATACCCGTTTTTTTTCCTACGAAAAATCGATCTGCTTACATTTTTGGTGATAGACTATTAAACTAATTGCAATGTACACCTGCATTTTCAGACGTTGTAGAGGTCTGCTGTTACTTCTATGCCTGTACTTCTCATTCACTTCTTTTGGCCAAACCAACTGGCAACTAAAAAGTTCAATGAACGGTGTTCAGTTTTTTTCAGCCTTAACCAGTTGTAATGGTAATCCTGCAGTGATCCTGAAGTTTGTCAATACCACTCAGAATGAAATGAAAATCAGCTGGAAAGAAGCTTTCCAGGTTAAAGAATCCAATACCAAAGCAGAAGCATTTTATGGAGTAAAGGAGCTGGTCATATTACCCGGAGAAACATTTGCGGCAGGTTGCTCAGAAACTAAGAACAGGAAATGTCTGATACTACCGGAAGATGCAATTCCTACTCAGAAAGTTACCATAACCGATTTTGAATTCAGAGAGATTTCTGTATCGCGATTATAACCAAAACCTAAACAGGATCAGGAAACTGATTATAAAACGGACCATTAACCATTAAGCCTTTTTTATGAACAAAAATCTACTTCTTCCATGGCGGTACTTTTTTATTGCCATTTTATTATGCTGTTTTAATTCTGCTTCTGCCCAGGGAAATGATAGTAAGGGAACCGACTTCTGGCTTACGTTTCCGGGGAATCTGGGGACTCCCACAGTTACACTTTTTATTACCGGTGATGAGAATACTACCGGTAATATTTCCTTTTTGGGAAATAACCTTCCATTCAATGTTACAGGCGGGGCTATCACCACAGTAAATCTTCCGACAACTGTACTGATCAACACTTCAAATACCGTTGCAAGTAATGGAGTACATATCACCGCTGGTAAAGAAATTACCATTTATGGATTGAACAGGATCCAGGCAACTACCGATGCCTTTCTTGCCTTACCAACCGATATTCTCGGTACCAGTTATATCAACCTTGGTTATAAGAACTCAGTTGTAAATGGTACCCAGTTTGCGGTTGTTGCAACACAGGATGCCACCACTGTTACTATTACTCCAACTGTTGCCACCGACGGGAGAGCTGCCGGTGTTCCGTATAATATCGTATTGAACCAGGGGCAAACTTACATGCTTAGAAATACGGCCTCCAGTACCGATCTTTCCGGTTCTATTATTACATCAACAAAACCTATCGCAGTTTTTGGTAGCCAGCAGTGTGCAAACATTCCTCCCGGTGTTACCTTCTGCGATTATATCGTTGAACAATTACCACCAACTACAGCATGGGGAAGAAATTTCATTTCAGTTCCACTTAAAACAAGGACCCGGGGAGACACTTTCAGGTTCCTTGCTTCCAACGATAATACGACTGTAAGAGTTAACGGAGCCGTAGTTGCAACACTCGATAAAGGCGAATTCTTTGAGACCATTCTCACAGCTTCATCACAGATCACCTCAGATAAAGCGATCCTTGTTGCACAGTATTCGAACGGAACAAGTTTCGACAACGTTACTTCTGATCCCTTCATGATGCTCATTCCTCCATTCGAGCAGTTCCTCGGTAATTATACATTTGCTACTCCATCATCCGGATTCAGAATAAATTTTGTGAACGTAGTTGCTCCACAGGCAGCGGTAGGTTCATTACGTTTGGATGGCGTTGTAATCCCTGCAGCTTCTTTCACCAATATAGGATCTACCGGCTTTGCAGGTGCTCAGATTGATATAGGCCTGGGAACACATACCATCAACGGAAGTACACTTCCATTCGGAATCTTCGTTTATGGGTTTGATAATTTTGACTCTTACGGTTATCCGGGTGGTCAATCAATTTCTGAAGTTGCATCTGTTACCAGCATTGCAATCAGTCCAAAAACAGGTACTTCCCCAGTTAATGTTGAGAAATGCTGGATAGCGCTTGTAAGGGATCAGAACAGCAGACCTGTTGCAGGTGTACGCGTAGATTTCGCGATCACAGGATCCAATACCAGCAGTGGGTTTGCATTTACAGGTGCCGACGGTCGTGCACAATTCTGTTTTACCGGAACAAATGGTGGAGCTGATAATATCAAGGCTTCAGTTGGTGCATTGACTGATAACGCAACATTCACCTGGACCACCACCACCACTCCAAATGTTTACTATTCTAAAGCAACAGGTGATTTGCACAATGTGCTTACATGGGGTTTAAATCCTGACGGAAGCGGACCAAATCCTCCGGACTTCGGTGCAGGTAAAACATTCAATCTTGCTAACAGGACAACATTCTATAACCTGACTGCAGACTGGACAGTAGGAGGAATTCTGAACTATACAAATTCAGGCGATCGTCTCGTGATCAATGGAAAAACACTTTCTATTGTATCATTGAACGGAGCCGGAACAATCACAGGTTCTATGACTTCCAATCTTATATTGAATGGAAATGATGCAGGTCAGGCACCGGCAGTAAGATTTACAACCGGCGCAGGAAGTGCACTCAATATGCTGAAAGTAAACAGAACAGGAACAAACGGTTCCATAGGCATCGGAACTCCATTAAATATCTATGGCGTCCTTGAAATAGCCGCAGGAAAACTGATGACAGGTAACATGCTCACACTTAAGAGTAATGCGACCAGCACAGCAAGAGTTGCTCCGGTTATGGGTACCATCGATGGAACAGTAACAGTTGAAAGATACATACCTGCAAGAAGAGCATGGCGCCTGATGAATGCTCCGGTTACGGGAACACAAACCATCAATGATGCATGGCAGGAAGGAGCAACAACCTCTTCTGCGGTAGTGAATCCGAATCCGGGATACGGAACCTATATTACGATCGGTTCTGTTGCAAATGGCTTCGATCAGAATGCAGGAAGTACAGCATCCATCCTTCAGTATAATAACACAACTGATACCTGGAATCCTCTGGCAAATACAAATGCTACAACTGTTGGAACAAAACCATTCATGTTATTTGTTCGCGGTCACAGGGGAATGGCAAGACCACTCACTGCATTCCAGGCACCTACCGTTACAACACTTCGTGCACAGGGTAACCTGAATGTCGGAGATAAAACTTACCCGGTTGATGAAACAGGGTTCACTGCAGTACCTAATCCATTTGCATCTCCTATCAATTTCGCAACGATCACTAGGAATAATGTTCCGAATAACTTCTACCTGTGGGATCCGAAACTTGGAGGTAAATATGGTGTGGGAGGTTATGTGAACGTTAGCTTCAATGGTGTAAGCTATGATGTAACACCTGCAGCGGTTAGCCCGATGTCGCAATACATTCAGTCAGGACAATCATTCCTTGTTCAATCCTCCGGAGCTCCTGGTAGTGTCACCATCAAGGAATCTGATAAGACTGCAACACCTGCACAGAATGTGTTCCGCGCCAATCCAAATGAAACACCTGTCGATAACAGCCAGGGAATCAGGATCAATCTTCAATCTATTGATGAAGAGGGTGCAGCAATCCTTGATGAAGTGTATTCTTCCTACAGCGTGAATTATTCTACTACTGTTGACAAGCTTGATGCGATCAAGTTTCCGAATATGCAGGAGAATCTTTCAATAGTTCGCGGAGGTACAGAACTGATGGTCGACAGGAGAGCACCGGTTACAGATGGGGATATTCTTGAATTGAAATTGAACAATACAACCAGCAGGAATTATTTCTTCGAGATCAATCCGATCAATATCTCTTCCATGAAACTCTATGGATATATTGAAGACAGGTATTTGAACTCAGTAACCCAGATCAGTCTCTCAGAAATTTCCCAGGTTCATTTCTCTGTAAATGCAGATCTCAAATCCGCAGATCCAAACAGGTTCAGGATCCTGTTGTCAGGAAAACCAATGGCAACAATTGTTGGAAGAGAAGAAAGAAGGATCCAGGTATTCCCGAATCCTGTATCAGGAAGTAATATCAACCTTCAGTTCTTTAACAGTGAAAAAGGAATGTATAAAGCAGAGTTGGTAAACAGTCTGGGACAGGTTGTTTACAGAAGAGAACTGATGCACCAGGGAGGAACTGCAGTACAAAGACTTCCAATGGATAAGACCTTATCAAAAGGAGTTTACCAGTTGCGGCTAGCGAATGGAACAACCTCTTCAACGATCAAGGTATTTGTAAAATAATTGACCAATTGTTAATCATCAAAAGTGTAATCATGAAAATCAAAACACTGAGCTCCGTCCTCTCAATCTGTATCGCTATCTGTATTCCTGTTATCACCATGGCCCAGGGAAATCCAGGGGTTGACCCTGATCCGGTTCCACTGGATGGAGGTCTGTCATTGCTCATTGGAGCTGGTATTGCCTATGGTGCAAAGAAAGCATACGATAAAAAGAAAAAGGATAATAAGACATCCGAAGAAAATAAGGAAGTGTCATAATCCTCAGCAATCAGGTGTCTTAAAGAGGCCGGCCGCATTGATTTTGCGGCCGGCATTTCTGATTTATTGTATTCAATGAAAGTTTATGATGAAAACATTAATCTCTGATAAATCCCTGCTCAGTTATTTCGACTGGAAATTCTTTTTACGTTTCATGGTGCTCTTACTGTTCTTCTTTTTCCTTACAAAATTCCTGATGCTGGTTGCCAAACCAGGCTCTCCGTTTTACAGTCAGTATCTCTTCGATCATTTTCATTTCGTAAGCTGGATGCGTAGTTCAATTCTCTATACGTCCAATGTATTTACTCAATGGATGGGATTGGATACCTATATCGCTTCAGATAAGATCATTGCAGTGAAAGGGGGTAGAAGTCTGATTATGGCACGGCAATGCCTTGGACTTGAAATAACAGGCTTCTGGGTCGCCTTTATTCTTGCACATAAGATCGATATTAAAAGAAAGCTTCTTTGGGCGGTTTCTGGTGTTCTTGCGATCTGGTTTTTAAATACCTGGAGAGTAGCCATCCTTTTGTATGCATTGCAGAATAAATGGCCAATGCCAACCAAAATTGACCATCACGATCTTTTTAATTATATCACTTACGCGCTGATTGCCGGACTTATTTACCTGTTTTACAAGAAGGGAAGCAATGAAAATATACCACCTGCTGTTGCTGGCACATGATTTTTAAGTAGCTGATAAAATTAACCTTATGAATAATTTTTTCAGAGCATTGATAGCAGGTTATGGCGCAAAAAAATTCGGAGGAGGTTGTCTCGGTACTATCCTCGTATTCGTAATTCTTTACTACCTGCTGGGTTACTGCTAGGCTGAAAGATCATGTCAGACACTTCCCGGAAACCCTCGAATTACTCCCTGATCAGGAAAGGGATTGATAATCTCAACCAGTATCATGACTTGTTCCTTCAGGCACATGTAGGCATTGTATTGTTTAAAGGTGAAAACCTGGAAATTCATTTTGCAAATGAACCGATCCTGAAAATTTGGGGAAAGGATTCATCTGTAATTGGTAAAAGGCTGCTGAAAGCTCTCCCTGAAATTGCTGAAACTGAATATCCCGATTTATTGCTGGAAGTTTTCAGAACCGGCAATACGCATTATGCATATGAAAATTCAGCTACACTAATAAGGAATGGCAGACCGGAACTGGTTTTCTTCAATTTTGTCTATCAACCCTGGTATGATGCCAATAATGATATAATGGGAGTCATGGCAATTTCCAATGAAGTAACCGACCAGGTTAATGCAAGGAAACAGGCCGAAGAAAACGAAAAGAATTTCAGAGATCTTGTATTGCAGGCAGATGTTGCTACTGCAATTTATTATGGACCTGAGATGATTATCCAGATGGCCAATGATTCCATGATAAAACTTTGGGGAAAAGACAAATCGGCTATTGGAAAATCTTTACACGAGGCCTTGCCCGAACTCCAGGATCAGCCATTTTTTGATTTACTGAAGACTGTTTATAAAACCGGCAATACTTATAAGGCAACTGAGGATCGTGCAGATCTGGTTGTTGATGGAAAACTCCAGACTTTTTATTTCAACTTTTCTTACAAGGCATTACGAAATTCTGAAGGAGAAATCTATGGGATTCTGAATATGGCAGTTGATGTAACTGAACAGGTACTTTCCAGAAGAAAACTTGCCGAAAGTGAGGAGAAATTGATCCGCGCAGTTGAAGAAAGAACACATGAACTTAAAGAGTCGAATGAAAGCCTGGTGTTTTCAAACCAGGAACTGGAACGGTTTGCACATGTGGCCAGCCATGATATGAAAGAACCGGTAAGAAAAATCACCATGTTCATCAGGATGCTTGATGAAGAAATAAGACCCGCACTATCTGAAAAACAAATTGTTCTGCTGGATAAAGTAAGCAAATCAGCAGTCCGGTTAAACAACATCGTTGATGGTGTTCTGGAATACTCCAGGGTGAATGCCTATAAAGGAGAAATGCAACAGGTCGATCTTGAGGATCTGATTACAAAAATTGAACATGACCTGGAACTTTCAATAGGAGAGAAAAAAGCTATTATCGAAAAGTATGATTTACCTGTCATTAAGGGATATGATTTTCTGCTGTTTCAGTTATTCTATAATCTTATAAGCAATGCGCTGAAATTTTCTATAGAGGGAGTACATCCCAAAATTGAAATTTATGGAAGTGATCCTGTATTTAAAAACTACAAACAATTCATTCCCGTCGTAGTGAGTGATAACGGTATCGGTTTCAATTCAGACTATTCGATACTCATCTTCAATAAATTTACTCGACTGAATTCCAAAGATCAATATGAAGGAACAGGGCTAGGTCTTTCTCTTTGTAAAACAATTACAGAACGCCACGGTGGCTGGATTGAAGCAGAGGGTGCAGAAAATGCCGGTGCAAAATTTACGGTTTATCTCCCTGTCTAAATTTTTGATTTGTATCTTGGCAATCCATGCCTGTTAATCAACATTCCGTTTTAAAATTGTCTGACCTTTCACACCAGGTCAACAGGGTGCTGGAACTTAATTTTGGTTCCCGCAGGTATGGGGTACTTGCAGAAATTTCCAACTTGAATTTCAGTAAACAAAGAGGCAATTATTACCTTGAATGCATTGAGAAGGCTGAAGATAATATTGATATAAGAGCCAGGATTGCTGCAATCATCTGGAGTACTGATTATTCAAAAGTCGTTGCATTCGAAAATCAGACGGGTCAGAAATTCCGTGATGGAATTCAGTTACTCATGGAGGTTTCTGTAAATTTTCATCCGGTGTATGGATTGAAATTAAGAATCCATGATATCGATCCGGCCTATACAATCGGAGCCCTCGAAAAACAACGCCAGGATACCATTCAGCGATTACTCACAGAATGCAGTGATTTCGTAAAGCAACAGGGCGATCAATTTTTCACTAAAAACAAATCCCTTCCTTTACCAAAAGTAATTCAACGCATCGCAGTACTTAGTTCCAGCTCTGCTGCAGGATATGAAGATTTCAAACAATTGTTGTTCACCAACGAATTCGGATATACATTTTTCTTAGACAGTTATTATTCACTGGTACAGGGCGAACAGAATGCAGCTGCATTGCATAATAAAATGCTCGAGATCTTCAGATCAGGTAAGGATTATGATGTGTTGGTGATTATCCGCGGAGGTGGTTCACAAACTGATTTCCTGATCTTCGACCAGTTTGAAATGGGAAAGATCGTTGCTAAATTTCCTGTTCCTATTTTAACAGGAATTGGTCACCAGAAAAATCAAACCATCGTCGATATGATGGCGCATACAGCCAATACATCTCCAAGTAAGGCTGCAGAATTTATTGTTGCGCATAACAGGAAATTTGAGACCGAACTGATCAGTTTACAGCGAAGAATCATTATCCGTTCTCAACAACGTATATCCACTGCATTTCAGTCGGGGGCACAGATGCATTCACAGATCGTTAATCGTACCAGAGATCTTATTAATAATCAACATAAAACCCTTAGGTTACTGAATCAGTCGGTGATCAGTTCATCGGAAGACCTTATCGGAATTCAGAAGAATTTTCTTATGAATACTATTTCCCATCTTCTCGTAAAACCACGGATCAAAATTGCAGGAGAAAGGAGTCATTTGAAACATCTTCTTCCAAGGATAGAAAATTCGGGGATACGACTGCTGAAATCTTACCAGGCTTCTTTACAGAATTCCATATCCATGATTCGGGCTATGACGCCAGCAAATATTTTAAAAAGAGGATTTGCAATTGTAAAGTTTAAGAATGAGATCATTACTGATGCAGATAAAGTTGAAAAAGGAACTGAGATCAGTATAATTTTGTCGGGACAGCAAATTGATGCTTCCGTTCAATCAAAGAAACCATATGATGGAAAAGAATTTGACGTATGAAGAAGCTTACCGTGAGCTTCAAAAAATTACAGAGGATATAGAAAATGAATCTGTTTCGGTGGACGATCTTGCAGCAAAAGTAAAACGTGCATCTGAGCTGATCAGGTTGTGCCAGGACAAGTTGAAAAATGCAGAAACCGAGGTTTCGAATATTATTAAGAATATGGAAAGCGGAAGTTGAGTTATCTGCTGTATTTGTCGTAATTTCTAACCCTAAAAACTAACTTATGCCTTCCTACACACTCCAGGTTAATGGAAGATCTTACAACATTGAAGCTGACAGTAAAATGCCGCTTTTATGGGCATTGAGGGATCTCGTTGGCTTAACGGGTACAAAATATGGATGTGGTATAGCACAATGCGGTGCCTGTACAGTCCATTTAAACGGATCTCCCGTTCGTTCCTGCTCCACAACGGTGGCAGCTGCTGCAAATAAAGAGATCACAACTATCGAAGGTTTGTCGGACGATAATACGCAGGTCGTTCAGGAAGCATGGATGGAAGAACAGGTGCCGCAGTGCGGGTATTGTCAGAGCGGACAGATTATGGCTGCAACTGCGTTGCTTAAGAAGAACAGCAATCCTACCGATAAGGATATTGATTCGGCCATGCAGGGGCATATCTGCAGGTGCGGAACCTATCCGCGAATCAGGAAAGCAATCAAGACCGCTGCAAAAAAGATGAACCAGAAATCATCCTTCTAAACTAACTACCATGACTAACCGAAATAATGTATCAAGGAGAAATTTTCTAAGACTTTCTTCTTTAACCGGTATGGCTCTTACTATCGGGTATTATATGCCTGCAATGGGTAAAACATCTTCCGGGATTATCAATGCCGCCACGGCAGAGTCCATGGGTGTACCACTTACCGCCTGGATCTCGATCGATACCAACGGTATGGTGACCATCTTCAATCACCGGAGTGAAATGGGTCAGGGCTCCTGGCAATCGGTTCCGCAGGTTATTGCGGAGGAACTGGAAGTTGACCTCGACCAGGTCCATATCGAATTTGCGCCGGGTGCTCCGGAAAAATTCGGAAGCCAGATTACAGGCGGAAGTTCTACAGTGAGAGGTGCGTTTAAAGAGTTGTTGAAAACAGGGGCTACCGCAAGAGAAATGCTGATCAGTGCGGCTGCAGCAAAATGGAATGTTCAGCCTTCCGAATGTTATGCTGAGAATGGTTTCGTGGTAAACAGATCCAACAAAGAAAAATTAAGTTATGGGGCATTGGTTGAAGCAGCTTCAAAACTTGAAGTGCCGAAGGAAGTAACTCTGAAGGAAAGAAAGGATTATAAAATTATCGGGAAACCACTTAAACGCCAGGACAATGGCGCTAAAGTGAATGGTAAGGCAATATTCGGAATTGATAAAAGAGTTGAAGGGATGATGTTTGCTGCAGTGGAACGCAGTCCGAAATTTCATGGTAAGATCAAAAGTTTTGACGATACGGCAGCAAAGGCTATCGCAGGAGTAAAACAGGTGATAAAAGTGTCAATGCCGGTATTCGGATTCACCAGGGAAGGAGTTGCCGTTATCGCAGATAACACATGGGCTGCAATGCAGGGAAAGAAAGCACTGAAAGTTGTATGGGATGATGAAGGATTCGAACATAATAATTCTGCAGAACTTGCTGCACGAATGAAAGAAGATCTGAAAAAAGACGGGGAGAAGGGAAAGAATAAAGGCAACGCCCTGCAAATGCTGAAAGATTCATCCAATGTAATTGAAGCTGTATATGAAACTCCTTTCCAGGCACACAGTGCAATGGAACCTTTGAATTGTACTGCACATTTCCAGGAAGATAAAATTGAAGTGTGGGGACCTATTCAGGCACCCGACTGGATTCGCAACGATCTTTCTGAAAAATTTAAATTGCCAAAGGAAAATGTTCATGTAAATATGACTTTCCTCGGCGGTGGTTTTGGAAGAAAAGCATTTACCGATTATCCGTATGAAGCAGTATTGATTTCGAAAGAAATCAAAGCACCTGTGCAGGTGGTTTGGACAAGAGAAGATGATATGACACAGGGACCATTCAGGCCGGCAATGAATTACCAGTGCAAAGCTTTACTGGATGGAAGTAAGATCACAGCGTTCGAAGGAAAAGCAGCAGGAAAAAATATGGATGCACAGGAAAGTCTTGATCCGAAACCCAAACCAAATGGAAGTGTAACGGAAGGATTTCCTGAACCATATCTTGAACACCTGGAGAATTATTATTTCAGTGATATTTCAACCAAAACTTCCATACCTGTAATGTGGTGGAGAAGTGTGTATGCATCCACCAATGCATTCGCATATGAAAGTTTTATGGATGAACTCGCAGTGAAAGCAAAAGCAGATCCGATAGAATTCAGGAGAACAAATCTGAAAAATGAGCGGTACACCAAATTGCTTGAAAAACTGGAAGAAGTAAGTGGTTGGAAGAATCGTAAATCAAAGGAAGGTTATGGTGTTGCGGTGACAGAATGTTTCGACAGTATCGTAGGAGAAGTGGTGAAAGTCTCCAATAAAGGAGGTAAGGTGGTCATTGATAAGGTGTATGCTGTGATGGATTGCGGATGGTATGTAAATCCTGAGATTATCAGGCAGCAGGTTGAAGGTTCAATTATCATGGCCTATGGTGCTGCAGTCAAACATGAAACAACTTTTAAAGACGGAAAAGCGGTAGAAACAAATTTCAATTCATACAGGATGCCGCGCATCAATGAAACTCCTGAAATTGAAGTTCATATCATGGAGAATAATGAAAAGCCGGGTGGAGTAGGAGAACCTGCATTGCCGCCTTTTGCCCCGGCACTAACAAATGCGATCTATGATCTGACGGGTAAGCGCATACGAAAATTACCTTTTGTAATTGGATAGCCTGATGTAAAAAGCATCTTTCAATTTTCAGGATAGCCGGGATAACTTTTCATAATCATCCGGCGTATCCATATCAACTAAAACAGCATCATTGTTCATATCAATCCAAACGATCTGATCAGGATGCTGTTTTATTATGCCCTTACATCCTTCGGGATTTTCATGATGTAATATTTCTGATTTGTATTTTGATGAAAAGACAACAGGATTTCCTTTTTCACCATTGAAACGGGGCAGTAAAATACAGGAAGGATTTCTGGAATATGCTTTTTCGAATTCTTCTGCAAGGAATGTATAATCCTCTGAATTAAGTTTTACCATATCTGCAAGACAGATCATGTATCCATGCGATTTAACGGATGCTGCTTCCACCCCGGTTTTTATTGAGCTGGTCATTCCTCTTTCCGAATGAAGATTTATAACCATTTTTACACCTTCAATATTTTCCTCACGGCTGGTGACTACAATGATCTCATCAACTTTACTTTTTACCAGTTCCAAAATCACATGATTAAGTACAGTGGTTGGTCCATACTCCAAAGCAAGTTTGTTGGTTTTCATGCGTGAAGAAAATCCTGCTGCAAGGATGATTGCCGTGATCATGAGTTGATTTTTAAAAAGAAAAAATTGAATTTAGAATTTTACAAATCCCTGATCAATATGATCAAATCAAAGCTTTACAAATGCTTTAGGAACCATTCAAAATCAGTTCTCAATTGGTTGATCAAAGTTCATTATCCTCATGAATCGGTCCGTTCAAATATTTTAATGATGAACCCTTTCTACCTGCAAAAAATGCGATGATCTCCGATACAATGGAGATCGCTATTTCTTCAGGATTGCCGGCACCAATATCCAGTCCTGCAGGCCCGTGGATTTTATCTGACCATTCTTCTTTTATATCTATTCCTTCCAAAAGTTTATCTCTTCTCTTTGCAGGTCCGAGCAATGCTATGTATGGAACAGGGGATGGAAGTATTTCCTTCAGGTTATTTTTGTCGGTTACCAGATCGTGCGACATAAGGATTACTGCTGACCATTGATCTCTTACCGGACGATTTTCGAGGTATTGTGAAAAGATCTTTGTTGAAGGAGCTATTTCTTTCAGGATTTTTTCAGGTTTGCCTACCAGGGAAATATCCCAGCCAAGTTCCTGTGCAATCCTAGTTATCGGGTATACATCATAGTTAGATCCATAGATCTGGAGATGGATTGCAGGTGTGATTACTTCAATAAAGATCCTGTGATCGGGGAGTTGAAGGATACCTGATTTCCTATTGAAAATCATTTCCCTGAGCTGCTCTTCAGCATCACCGGGAAAATTATATTCGGAGGGAAGAGAAGTTCCGTTAAATAAGAAAGTTTTTCCTTCATGATTGCTATCCGGTGCCTTCACAATGGTGAGCAGCACTTTAATCTCCCTTGTATGTTCAACTTCTTTAAGAATAGAAATTGCATCCTGTTCTCCGTTCAGGGGGATAAATAGCACATCGATGACTCCATTGCATCCGAGGCCAACTCCGATTTGATGGTCATCGTCCTGAGTTGTATCATAGGTAATGGTGGAAGCTTTTTCTGAAACGATTGATTTAAGTGCACGTCTTTTTGCGTCTCCTTCGAGGCACCCTCCACTGATTCCACCCACAAATTGTCCGTCATCGAGAACCAGCATTCTTGCGCCCATTCTCCGGTAGGAGGATCCTTCAGTTCTTACTACCATTGCAAGTGCGGCCTTCTGTTTGCTAAAGTCGATCTGCCGCCACGCATTCAGTATGGACCTGATTTCTTTCATAAATCAAGTATACTGATATAAATCATTATTTGTGCAGTAAAACTTAGTGAAAAAACGGTAATCTGTATGTAACTTATGGTATGCAGTATCAATAATGATATGGTAACCGCTAAACCGGATCTGACTCCCGGATCCTACAAAACAGGAAAGAGTAATTCTTAATACTTCGGTTCTTCTTCAAGCCTAAACGCCGGTTAAACGTTCCCCCTAAAAACATACTCTTTTAGCCTGAAAAGCAGGAAGTCAATTCTCCCAATTTATCGAGGTCCGGTAATTGCAATAGTGGCTCTACCAATCCTTCCAAAACCAAACAACTGTTTGATATCGTATTTATCCATCTACCTATAATTTGCGAAACTCCGTATTATGAGACCAACTTTACCTCTCCTCGTCGCCCTGCTGATGGTGCTTTGCGTGTCTGCTACCGCACAGAATGTATTTAATCCTTCGGATCCGATTGTAAGACATAGTCCAACTCAGCCACTTGGTTCTGCTGCCAATCCAGATCCCAATAAAATGGGATTGCAGAAATGGGTTTCCACCATTACAAATGGTATCAGTACCGGAAACGGCGCCTGGGATGCATCTTCCTACAAAGCTTATTTCGCAAAACTTACTTCTACCAAGGGAATAGCTTTCAGAATCAAATTCCCCCGTAGTTATAATAACCCGGATAGTGCCGGTAAAAAATACCCGATGATGTTGTTCTTCCACGGAGCAGGAGAATCAGGTTGCAATACAAACGGAGGTGTTTACAATAATGAAAAGCAGCTTGCACTTGGAGGTAATTCTTACAGGTTAAAAGTTGACAGAAACCAGTTCGATGGATTTCTTTTTTACCCTCAGATGGTTCCTTCAGATGGTTCCTGCTGGGGAAATTGGGGAACAAATGTTTCGATCTATTATTCCACAATAGCCAGCCTCCTCGACAGCATGGCGAAATATATCAGGGTTGATGAAAACAAGGTTGTGGCGAACGGATTATCTGCCGGCGGTACAGCTGCCTGGAAAATGGCAGAGTTTTTTCCGCAGAAAATAGCGGCTATTCTTCCGGCTTCAGCAGCAGGATTAAAGCAGAATTTTCCGCTTTTTGTTCATATTCCGGTTTGGCTTGCAACTGGCGGAAAAGATACCGCTCCTTCTCCTGCACAAGCGCAATACAACGTAAACCAGGTTACCAATATCGGAGGTTATATCAAATACACTCTTTATCCTGATCTCGGTCACGCAGTATGGGCAAAGCATTGGGCTGAACCTGGTTATCTCGACTGGCTGAATAATTCTCATAAGGCAAACCCACTGGTGTTTTTCGGAAGGAACGAATTTTGTCCCGACTCCGTTATTAACGCACGTCTTGGAATTACCCAGGGATATTATGCCTATGAATGGCAGTGGAACAATTCCACTATTGCAACCCGCACCAACGGCGTAAATACCATTCAGAATAGTTCGGTTGTAGGTTCATTTACCGGGAATGAAATCATTGTAAAAGCATTTGGTACTTACAGGGTAAGGTTCAAAAGACTTGCTTCATCTGCATGGACTGTATGGTCTCCAATTCCTGCAGTTATAAAAACAAAAGGTGTTACCAGTTCTCCAAATATCGAGATCAATGGAAATTACAGCAAAGTGCTTCCATCATTAGATGGCAGAACCACCGTTCCTTTGACATTGCCTGATGGTTATGAGAAGTATGAGTATTACAGGGCGAGTGATAATGTGCTCGTTTCCTCCTCTCAAACCTATGCAGCTCCGGTAGGTACCTACAAAGCAAAGGTTTATGAGAAGTACGGATGCGGTTCCAGTTTTTCTCCCGTATTGACAGTAGTATCAGCCGGGGGAACTCCAAAACCTGATCCGGCTGCAAACCTCACTGCTGCACCTGCGCCGGGCAATAAAATTTTACTGAACTGGACTGATAAAGCCGTTCCGACATACGATGAAACAGGTTTCGAGATTTATCGCTCAACCAATCCAAACGGACCATATGTTTTTGTTGGTATCAATCCTGCAAATAACAAGACCTATACGGATACTTCGCTGAAAGAAAATACACTCTATTATTACGTCGTAAGATCAGTAAATAATACAGGTGCTGCTGCAACAAGTAACCAGGCAATTTCCAAAACACTGGAGGATGATATTCCACCAACTGCCCCGGTATTATTCTATCAGGGAGCTACGCTTAATTCAGTGTCACTTGCATGGCATCCGTCAATTGATAATGCAGCGATCAAACGTTATGATATCTATGTGGACGGAAAGAAATTATTCAGCTCAAGAACCAACAGTTTTACTGTTGCAGGACTTGATAGTCTGAAGTATTATTCATTCACTGTAAAAGGTATCGATACGGTAGGTAATGAATCACCTTTCAGTAACCAGATAGCCGGGTTTACCCATCGCCAGGGAGTTAGCTACAAATATTATAATGGGGTATGGACAAAACTTCCGGACTATAATGCACTTACTCCTGTAAAAACAGGAATTACAGATACGGTAAGAGGAAATCTTTCAGTAAGAACTCAGACTGATAATTATGGATTCCTCTATACTGGTTATATCTACATACCGGAAACATCAACCTATACATTTGAAACTTATTCTGATGAAGGAAGTAAACTGATTATAGGAAATTATAGTTACACAGCTACTCCGGTAGTTCAGAATGATAGTGTTCATACAGGAAGATTAAGAACCGGTCAGATCAACCTCACCAGAGGATACCATCCGATTGCCATCCCTTATTTTGAAAAAACAGGAACTGAAAAACTGGAATTGTATTTTTCAAATACCAATGGAATGGCAAGGCAGAGAATACTGAAGGGATTCTTCACTACAGTTCCATATAATTTACCGGCTCCTCCGGCAGCACCAGGATCATTTACAGGTACCGGTATTTCAAGTTCAAAGATCAGGTTGAACTGGACTGATTTAAGCTCAAATGAAACAGGATTTGAAGTGCTGAGATCTTTAACTGCAACAGGACCTTTTGTAAATGTTGCAACAACTCCTGCAAATTCAACATTCTATGTTGATACTCTTTTGAAAGCATCAACAAGATATTATTACAGGTTAAGATCAGTTTCGAAATCCGGTGAATCAGGATTTGTAATTACCAATGCGCTTACATCCGCACCTGCATCAACACCTAATCCGGAAGCTCCATCGCATCTGGTAGCGTTATCGCCGGTTGCAGGAAAAGTATCATTAAGCTGGAATGATAATTCAACCAATGAAACAGGTTTCCAGATCTGGCGTTCAACAAACGGTACCTCATTTACTATGATCGCAACTGCGGCTGCTAACAGTAATGCCTATGCGGATAATACAGTAAGCAACCTGGTGAAATATTATTACTATGTCGTTGCAGTGAATGGAACTTATGCAAGTCCGAAAACAAATACAGCAACTGTAAGCCCTGGTAATACAGCACCGGTGATCAGCAATCCCGGAGATTTGATAGTGAAGTCAGGTACTACCTTAACACCTTCAATTACAATTACAGATAATGCAGGTGATGTTGTAACAGCTAAACTTACAGATGCTCCAAAATTTGTAACGATTACCTATTTAAGTGGATCAAGCTACAGGTTAAATATAAATCCAACTCAACAGGATATTGGAAACTATTCTTTCACCATTAACGCAACAGATGATAAAGGAAATGAAAGTAATAGACCTGTAAATCTGGATGTATCTGATAAAAACACAAGATCAGTATTGGTAAGACTTGGACGATCAGTTCCGGGATTACCAACCAACTGGAATTTGTGGACAGGTTTGCTCGCAGCAAATGCAACAAAAACCAGTTTGATTGATGAACAGCGGGCAGCTACAAATTTCTCTATCACTACTGTGAAAGCATGGCCTAAGTACAATGATTTAGGATTTGTTTCCGGTGATAATTCAGGACTATATCCTGACAAAATAATGGAGAGAGGAGTATCAACAACCGACTCACTTCAAACCCTGATATTTAATGGACTGAATCCTTCCATGCGTTATAATCTCTCCTTTATGTCGAGCAGGAATGAAGGATCAGATGCTTCGATTGAATTCATATCAGGTACTCAGAAGAAGATCCTGAATGCACGTTACAATAACCAGGAAACAGCAAACCTGAATGGATTGATACCAAATTCATCGGGACAGATTGCAGTGAATATCCGCAAGTTGAATGCAAATGTGACCATGCATTTGAACGTGATCAAAATTGAAGAGTATTCTCCTGCGATCGTTATTCATAATCCGGTTAACCTGAATGCCGAAGCTTCAGACAGAACTGTTGTGAACCTTTCCTGGATCGATCGTGCATCAAATGAAAATGCATCACTTGGATATGAAGTGGAAAGATCATCGGATTCCTTATTCAGTTCAAAAACTTTGTACAGGTTGAATGCGAACATTACAAATTACAAAGTTGTAGGTCTTGCAGCAGGTTCCAAATACTGGTTCAGAGTGAGAGCTAAAACAGGAACTACTTACAGTGAATACAGTAACAAAGCATTTGTTATTACACCTGAAGAAGTAGTGAACGTAAACTTCAACTATACAGTTACAAACGGTCCTACTTACTGGAATAATATGGCGACTATGCCTACCAATCCGGCAACAATCAAAGGACTCAAGAATTCTCTGAAAGTTGTTACTCCTCTGAGTGTATCAATCGAAGATGTATTCAATGGTGAATTCAATGCGGGCCAGGTTACCGGAAATAATTCGGGAGTTGTTCCTGATAATGTATTGCTGTCGAGCTACTGGCTTGATAGGGGACAGGTGAGCACCATGAGACTTACCGGACTTAACCACGGCGTTCAGTACAGTATCGGATTCTTTGGAAGTTCTGGTCCTGCAGGCTGGTACCTGGGTGATTACACTGCAACCTATACTATCAACGACAAAACCGTTTACCTGAACTCATGGGAAAATACATCGAAGATTGTATTTATCAATGATGTTCTGCCAGACGAGAATGGAGAGTTACTGATTAAGTTTTCTACGACAGATCTTGCGGCTTATGGATTTAATGCTGGTATGGTGATCTACTCCCGTGCTGCTTCAACCGGATCGTCATCGGGTGTAACCAGTGAAGTGCCTCCTCAACAGGATCAGATCATGTTGCGCGACAGTCCTTCAATTGTTTCGAAGACCAGCATGTATCCTAATCCATTCAGGGATAATATCGTAATTGAATTCTTTAATGAAAGTACCAGTGATCATATCAGTACCGAAGTTTATGATCAGTCGGGAAGAGTACTGCAAACCAGGCAATACAACAGTTTACCGCAGGGCTTTAACAGGCTTCAGATCAATGCTTCCAGCTTAACGAATACAACACAGTTATACTTCATAGCATTGAAAGTAAACGGTAAGGTGAAGTCGATAAACAAAATGATGAAAAGGAACTGATAATCCTTTAGATTGATTATTATTGAGAAAGGATAATAATTGAAAAATTGATCATTATTTAGAAAGAATAATAATGGAATTGATCATTATTTAGGATGGAAAATCCTTTAGATTGATCCTCATTGAGAATAATTAGTCAATGAGCTTTGAATAAAAAATCCCGGTTGCTCAGGTAACCGGGATTTTAGTTTTATAAATCAGGTGAATTCTATTAGAACATTTTTTGTTTGAAGACTCAGGTGCATTCTATGAGAACAATTTTGGTTGATGAATCAGGTGCATTTCAGGAGAACATTTTTTGGTTCAACCTATTTTACTGGCATCCATTTACAATGAATTTATTATTGATGATGAGCTTATAAAAAACAAAGGCTGCTCCTTTTTCAGGAACAGCCATCATGCTTATTTATTAAATCTTTATTTATAACCCCATGCTTTCATGATCTTCAGATTTTCTTTTGCAGTGGCCAGTGGTTCCATTCCCTGGTAGGCTTCCTGCTCAATAATGAAGTGAGTGGTACCACCTAATTTTCTTCCGAGGTCAATTACTTCTTTTGAATTCACTATCCCTTTTCCGAGGATGGTACTTTCATATTTTTCATTTCCTTCCTTCGATAAAATTTCGTCTTTCACGTGCATTGATTCAAACCTGTTCGGATACTTATTCAGGATGTCAATTGCTTTTGCTCCACCGTTTACCATGTTGCCGATATCAAGCTGTTGAACTACCAGTTTAGGATCTGTATTTGTCAGAATGATATCAAATAAAGTCTCTCCGTTCAGTTTTTCACTGAATTCAAAATCGTGGTTATGATATCCAAATTTCATATTGTATTTGTTACACAACTCGCCGCTTTTGTTGAATACTTCCATCAGCTTCATCAGCTTGGTGTGATCTTTCCTGATCTCTGCATCCATCCATGGACTGATCACATAAATCTGACCTGCAGTTGCTGAATCTTCAACAGTATATTTCCATTCATCAGTAAAGTCAGTTCCGTCGGCTGTCAGGTGTTTTTTACTCATCACCGAGTGACCGCTTTCCATCTTCATTCCAAGATCGGAAAGGATCTTTTTGAATTCGGCGGGAGCATACCCGTAGAATTTCCTGTTGACGTAATTCGCATGTTCAACATGCTTGTATCCCATTTTGGATAATGCCTGTAAAGTGGCCAATGGATCTTTCTGCATATCAGCCCGGATTGAATAGAGCTGTATACCAACGATCTCATTTTTCTTTTTATAGGAAGCAAAAAGTTCGTTGGATAAAAGGGTAGTTCCGGCTATTGCGAGAGCCGAATGCTTCAGGAAAGTCCTGCGTGAATTTTGCATACAATCGTTATTAAATTAGTGGAGACCTAATTTACATTTAATCATGCAAAGTTGAGGAACGTTTTGTTTTTTTAATTTGGATTGCTTCAACATAAGAATACCCCAATCCCGGATCAGCAGAGATCAACAAAGTCTTATTAATCGGATTTCCTGTAACGGGTCCTTATAAAACTTCTGTCGGAAGGAGAATAAGTTTCCAGATACAAGGTGGTTTCAGAGATCTCCTTGACAGTCGCAACAGGATAGGTTGTATTAAAGACCGTGCTTTCCCGCATGATTTCAGTTCCTCCCGAGGTAAGTTGCCATTTTCCTGCATCAATAATTTTTGTAACTGTATCTGGCCTGAGGATCGTATTATCATTTAATTCGTAGCTGGAGTCAGGGTTGAAAAGCAGGTAGTCATCCTTTGCAAAATCAGGTACAGACTGGGTTAGATCTGTTGAGTGATTAGCTGAATCCACACTTACGTTTTCAACCACCACCCACTTTTTATTTACAATCAGGGTCTTCCTGTTTTCCAGTTCAACTTCATCATCTTTACTACACTGTGTAAACAGGGTAACTGCTATCAATAAAATGAGGAATGATCTCATAACCCTTTTCATTGAAGGGTACAAAAACCATTCCCCTGAAATTTTTTAATAAACACCTGGATTCGATTCACAGAAAACCGGATCAGCTTACAAGCTCTGTCTCCTTTAACAATTTCAACTCTTTAAAAAGTAGGACAGAAAGCCTGTCTTCTGTATTCAGTATACTCCTGGTAAAATCCTTTATACAACATTCCGAATTCGTTGGCTCCCCTGCTGTTGTTGAATTGTTTCAGTGAGGATTGTGTAGCATCATATGTAAAAGTGATTCTGAGGTTATTCCATTCCAGTCCAACAAGCGGTATGAATGCATCACCGGGTCTGTAAAATAAACCTCCTACCAGTTGCATTGCTCCATCTCCTGAAAGATTGTATTGAAGCGTTGCACCTCCTACCAATTCGGATGACTTTGCCTGGGAAGTATAATAAACCATGGGATTTACAATTACCATATCACTTGCTTTATAGCTCATGTTTGCAAATCCAGTATATCTTGAAGGAACTCTGTCGTCAACACCCAAATCACTGGTGCTGAAGAAAGAAGCTCTTGGCTTATTCAAATGCATTGCAGAAAATCCACCATTCACATATAAATTTTCTGAAGGGAAAAACGCATAGTTTACACCTACCTGGAAATCAAGATAACTCACATTCGGATTATCGATTACCACACTGGTAGGAATGGTATTGTCAAAAAACTTTCCATCAAACTGATCAGGAAAACGAAGGTCTGCTACGTTGATTCTTTTATTGGACCACCCTACAGAAAATCCTGCAGACAGCAAATGTGCAACACCCAGCATCTGGTGATAGGCAATGTTTGCATTTACTTTTGTTGAGGTCAGATTGCCCGATCCTGCTACATCCCGCATGATACTTCCTCCCAGGCCTACCCATCCGCTTTCAATCCGGTCCCGGAATAATTGCGCATCTCCCCAGACTCCAAATGTCTTATAAGGCACAGCCATGATCGCTGACCACTGGTTGCGGTAATTTGCACCTAGACGGTAATCTGCATCAGGTATAAATCCGGTGTTTGCAGGGTTGGTCATCAATGGTGAATTGAACCACTGCGAATAGTGCAGATCCTGTGCATTTATTCGTGTAGAACACAATGCCACGATCAGTATCGATATTAAAAAATTCAATCTCTTCATGGTTCCGGTTTGATAAGTTATAAATTCCTATCTATCGTATCAGTGTGATGTCTCCCGTTTTCCGAAGTTTCGTTCCATCTGAAAACTCGACATCCAATGTGTAAGCATATACATCCATAGGTTGTAATTCTCCTTTGAAAGTTCCATCCCATCCCTGTGTAGGACTCAGTGATTCAAATACTTTTTGTCCCCACCTGTTATAGATCTTCCAGGTCATTCGTGCAATTCCAAAGCCTTCAACTTTTATGATTGCATTCTTTCCGAATTTACCCGGAGTGAATGCATTCGGCACATCAAGCAATGGTTCAATGATCGCAGAAACCGCTTTACAAACTGTATCCGGACAACCGAACTGGTTGAAGGCAACAAGACATGCTTCATAAGTGCCTGTAGCCCGGTATTGGTGGGTTACATTATCAGAGTTAGTTGTCACTGTTGAATCGCCATCGCCAAAATACCATACATATCTAACTCCACCTGTCGACAGGTTTGTAAACACTGTTGGTTTATTTACTTCCGGCGGAGTAGGAGCAGTAATGAAATCTGCAGTCGGTTTGTTAGACACAACCAGCGTGAATCTCGTTGTATCACTTACGTTACAGGTATTCGGATCCACTGCGATTAAGGTAACAGTATAACTACCCGGCTTGTTGTAAGTATGAACAGGATTCACATCGGTGGACGTTCCTCCGTCACCGAAATCCCAGAAGAAGGATTCTCCTGCAAGCGAAGTATTTACAAAGTTGGCTTCGAATGGAGCACAAGCAGGTCCCGGAACTTCAAATCTTGCGTCCACGAGCGGAGCTACGCGAAGAACCACCGTCATCGAATCCGGCGCATTACAATAATTTGTATCGTTCAGAATCAGTCTTACATTATAGGTTCCTGCAGCAGGGAATGTATGATCGATTGTTCCGGTACCGGAAACAATTCTTGGCGTTCCATCTCCGAAATCCCACGTGAAGGTGGTTGCCCTGAATGGTTTGCCCGGTGGTGCAATAGAAGTATTGACGAACCTGTATGCAAGCGATTCGCACGGAGGTAATTTTGTAGCATTGAAGTTGAGATCAGCCTTGTCAGCGCTCACCCTGATATTTAAATAAGCGGTATCCCGGATATTGCAGGTGTTGCTGTCGATAGCGATCAGTCGTACCCTGTAATTTCCTACGTTTTCAAATGTATGAGTTAGCTCGTATTCAGAAGTTGTTACATCAGGTGTGCCATCTCCAAAGCTCCAGATGTAGGATTTGGCATTCAGGACAGTATCTCTTAAGGTTACTGTAAAAGGTGCACAACCGGCTGAGTCCACGGCATTGTTGAAATATGGTCTGGGTCCGGAAGCTACACCCGCAAAATTGAATGCAAGTTTAAGTGCCGCAAGATTACATCCATCCGGTAAAGCTCCATTTACAGGACCAACCACACCTGGTGTTGTCGGGAAGTTTGCACCTCCTCCGCAGTTCGCACAGATCGCCTGGTAGATCACACCCTGCTGGTCGAACCTGGAAGTTCCTCCATCAACATGTTCCCCTTCAGCATTATTCTGACCAAAAAAAGATCCATATAACAATGCAGCTGCATTCTTCTGCAACACGATAAAATAAAAATCCTTATTGTCGGTAGTTGGTTTCAGTGCATCCGGAGTCGTTGGCATCCCTGCTACACCGGCAAGATCAAATGGATCGGTCTGACCCGGATTGATCCATCCACCCCATCCTGAAATATAAACGTTCTCACACCTGTCGACCAGGAACGCTACCGGCGACATATTGGGTTTCGCAGCACCGCTTCCGAAAACAGTTGAATAAACATAAGCGGAAAGGTCCGGCCTTAATTTAGCAACGAATTGTTTCGAATTTGCATTTGAATAAGCCGCATTCACAACCGGCCAGTTACCTCTTGTAATTCCCATCACATAAGGAAATCCAAGCCTGTCGAACTGGATACCATAAACTATATCGAGTGCAGGAGTTGCAAGGAAAGTGCTTCGTCTGAGCGTGGTTCCGTCATTGGAAATAATGGATACAAATCCATCAGCTACACCACCCTGGAAAGCAGACTGGATGGTTCCGGTCTTATTACCCGGGAAATTGGAGCTGGCAGTTGCACCTGCAACATACAGGTCATTGTTTCCCGGATTTAAAGCCAGTACAAATGCTCCATCATGTTCTGCGCCTCCAAGGTAGGAAGCCCATATAAGTGCATTACAATTTGGATTGATCTTCATTACTACTCCGTCCTGTCTTCCGCCATGAGTCGGGCCAAAAACACCCGCTGTAACAGGAAAGCCCGTGGAGGAAGTCTGGGCAGCTACATAGATATTATTTTGTCTGTCCAGGATCACTTCACTTCTTGAATCATCGCCGTAATTCTGCATCAGTGAATTCGGACGTGCATTTCCCGACAATTGCATATCAGTGATATTCACTCCATCATCCTGTGCACCTCCGATCCTTAATGCGCCGATCAGATTTGAACCGTTTGCACTGAGTTTGGCAACCACGATATCTGCACCCCCTTCAGGACCAACCTTTGTTCCGGGAAAATTATTGGAATAAGTTCTTCCCATCACAACAAGGTTTCCCTGCGGATCAGAATATAAACTATGCGGATATTCATTGTTTGATCCACCGAGATAGGTTGCATATAAACGTTGAGCTCCGTTCGAGCTGAATTTCATGATCCCGATATCGGTTGGTACACTTCCTCCCTGCTGGAAAGTGGTCTGGAAGGCACCCGGTGTTGTCGGAAATCCTTCACTGAAAACAATTCCTCCGCTATAGAAACTTCCATCCGGTCCGGGAGTTGCGGTGAAGCCATACTGGTTGGCACGGCTGCCGGTGAAACTCACAAACACCAGTGATGGATCGATGACCAGTGTTGTATTTGGAGATTGATTTCTTACCTGGAATTTTACCGTATTGTTTCCGGATAGAACATATTTACAATCGAGTTCCTTTCTTCCGGTAGCGGGTGAAAATTCAAAAGTGTAAGGATAAAGTTCCCTTACATTTCCAACGGATGTGTGTACGATCAGTTCCCGGTTTTTGATGGATAGTTTATCAGCCCCTTCATATCTGAGTTTGATCTGGTCAGGGTTTGCACCGGGATGGACGATCAGGTCGTACTTGATCTTTCCGGCTTCTGAGTAATATCTCACGTCAATTCCATCATACATGTTTTTATAGAGGATCGATTGAAAGATACGTGCACCGCTTGTCCACTTAGATGGATCATTTCCTATAAAATAATTGTTTACCGACTGTACTGCCTTTTCAGGAATGATCTGAACTTTCGGACTGGCATTCTCAAACCATACATTGTAAGCATGGGAGCGAAGTGTTTTTTTGCCGGACGCCCGATTCTCAATGGCCTTGCCATTGTCGAAGTCTTTACGGTTCATTTGTTTGATGCCGTGGTGTGCAGGATCCATGATTGCTTCCATGTCGTCCGCATTATGCATCAGAACTGTAAAACCGTTTTGCTGAATGAAGAATGAACCTGAAGGAATCTCTCCTTTAAACTGAACCTGCTTTTCCCACTGACCTTTATTCTCAACAAATTCAAGGGAATTTTGTGCAGAACTATAGAACGATATGAGGATACAGAGGCTGGCAAGTATCAATGATTTTCTGCCCAAGGTAATCGGTTTATGAATTACTAATAAGTAACGAAATTCCGCGTAGATTTCAAATTAAATCTGGAAGAATCATTTGATGATCCGGATTTTAAATTAGGATATTTTGCTCCAGGCGGTTTTACCTGTAATGGATTTGAGATAATTTCTGATAGGCAGGTTTTCCGGGGTATTGAGATCTGGATCTCTATCAAGCACATTCTCTGCAGTTTCTTTTGCAAGGATCAGTAAATCCTTATCCTGTAAAAGATTTGCAAGCCTGAAATTCAATTCACCACTCTGTCTTGTACCCTCGATGTCGCCAGGTCCTCTTAATTCAAGATCCTTTTCAGCGATCTTGAATCCGTCGGTTGTCGACACCATTGTAGATAAACGTTCCCTGGCCTCTTTATTTATCTTGTTGCTAGTTAATAATATGCAAAAACTCTTTTCAGCACCTCTTCCCACTCTTCCTCTTAACTGGTGAAGCTGGAACAGACCAAACTTCTCAGCACTTTCTATCACCATTACACTGGCATTCGGAACATCAACACCCACCTCGATCACGGTAGTCGCTACCATGATCTGTGTGTCCTTATTTTTGAAACGCATCATGTTGGTTTCCTTGATATCAGCAGGCTGTCTTCCATGTACCATGCTGATCCAGTATTTCGGTTCAGGGAAATATGCTTTCACATTTTCATATCCCTTCATCAGGTTCTCATAATCCAGTTTTTCCGATTCCTCGATCAATGGAAAGATGATATAAGCCTGCCTCCCTTTAAGAACTTCCTCTTTGATGAATGTCATTACCTGCGACCGTACCGATTCATAACGATGTACGGTCATAATTGGTTTACGGTTGGGTGGCAATTCATCGATAACACTGTAATCCAGATCTCCGTATGCGGTCATCGCAAGGGTTCTTGGAATCGGCGTTGCAGTCATGACCAGTATATGGGGGGGAATCGTTGCTTTCTTCCAAAGCTTTGCTCTTTGTGCTACACCAAACCTGTGTTGCTCATCAACGATGGCAAGCCCGAGGTTATGGAACTCTACCGTATCTTCTATCAGGGCATGTGTTCCGACAACAATATGAACAGTCCCTTCTTTAAGTTCTTTCAGGATCTGTTTCTTCTTTGCAGACTTTACGGAACCTGTCAGTAACCTCACCTCAACCGGAAGGTCTTTCAACAAACCTGAAATACTATTGAAGTGTTGCTGTGCAAGAATTTCAGTAGGAGCCATTAAGCAGGATTGGTAATCATTTCCCACTGCTATCAGCATACAGAGTAGTGCAACGATGGTTTTACCGCTTCCGACATCACCCTGTAACAATCGATTCATTTGCCGGCCGGAACCCAGGTCTTTCCGAATCTCCTTGATCACTCTTTTCTGTGCATTGGTGAGTTCGAACGGAAGTTTTTCACTGTAAAAACGATTGAAAAGATCACCGACCTGCGCGCAGACTACCCCTTTTGAATACCGGTGTCTTTCTGTTTTTACAAGGTTCATTCTGAGCTGCGCAAGAAATAATTCTTCAAACTTCAACCTGCGGACGGCCTGATGATACGTATTCATATCCGGTGGAAAATGAACCGCACAATAGGCGCGGTACCGCTGCATAAAACTGTTTGACTGCACAATTTCAGAGGAAAGATTCTCGGGAAGGTCCTGTTCTCCCAGCATCAGGAAAAGCGCGGCTGTGAGTTTGCCGATCTGTTTTCCTCCCAGTCCCTTCGCTTTCAGTTTTTCAGTACTGGGATAAACCGGCTCCAGGAAATTCTTTCCTTCTTTCGCTGCTGGATCAAAGGCTTCTACTTCAGGATGGGTCATTTGGGGGCTCCCCTGGAAAAAAGAAACCCTTCCATAAACAAGATAGGAGGAACCCACAAACAGGTTTTTTTCCATCCAGGAAATTCCCTGGAACCACACGAGTTCCATCGACCCGGTACCGTCTCGTATTTCTGCAACAAGCCGTCTCGCTCTTTTTTCTCCGATTATTCCAATGCTGGTAATCCTTCCTGCGATCTGGATGAAATCTGTTTGTGGAGTGATCTGCGAAATAGTGGAAACCTTTGTGCGGTCGATATGACGAAATGGAAAATGTTCAAGGAGGTCCCTGAATGTATGAATGCCCAGTTCTTTTTTAAGGAGGTCGCCTTTTTGAGGGCCAACGCCTTTAAGGTATTCAATGGGACTGGATAATATGTTTGATATTGATTTGATCAGTAACCGGTTTGAAACAAAAATAATTTAATTGTTCTCCGGAAAATCAATTGTTGTCTGCGGAGACATCCAAATTTCTGATCCCCCAGAAATCAATTTGAGGTTCGTGTACTTTTCCTCCTGTACACTTCAACCCATGCATGAGCCGCCGGTTTCCTCGGAGCAGGAACAACTTCCGATTGCTGATAGTATTGAAGCAATGCTTCCCTTACTTCGTAAGGATAGAAGTTATTGAGATAGGGAATGTATTCATACAATACCAGGTCGTAGTAATTGTTTTTGATCCTGTCTACAAATAGCTGAGTTTCCTTATCAAACATGCCAACTCCCTTATGAAACCAAAGCGGGTATTCGTTCCCTGTTTCCAGTTTGAAGGGAATTTCTGCGGCAAGAGGAGTGAGTTCAGACATATTCAGAACTTTCAGTCCCGGTTTTCCCTTAAATTCCTTTACCAGGTTTTCGACAAGGTCAGCCGTTTTATTAGGCATCTGCACTTTCTCAAAAGATGCAAGTGCAGGAACTCTCCACTGGTCCATGGGAATATCGGTGGTATCCAGCTCGATCATGAAAGTGTTTTTGTTCACGGTATTCGCATACCTGTGACCGTTATGTTCCATATAAGTGATCTCTTCTGATCCACCGGAAAGTGCAAATCTTTCAATGTATTTCCAGAAAACCGGGCTCCACCAAAGCAAAACTCCTCCAACCAATACAATTGCGGCAGGCCAGGTTTCAAACCCCGATGGCATCAGTTCCCGCACCATCCAAAGGATGTATGCAATAGCAAAACTGTGAAAGAAAATATTGTTGTCTTCCGGTACATAGCTGGTAACCTGGAAAATCGCTGCCTCTGCTAAGATTCCAAGGGTAAGCAGGCTGAAGATCATGAATTGCCTGTTTTTGAAGGGGTCAGGATTCTTCCTGTAAGCTGTAAAAATGAGCAGGACAATAATAAAAAGGTAGAACTTGATCCATTGAGATCCTCCCAGGAATTGTCCGATTATGTCCCGGATGGAGATCCTGGAGCTATGCGGAGCCTGGCCATGATTGAACCAATAATTCATGCCGGTGGAAGGCAGCGGAAGGATCAGTAAAACTGCGGTCACCAGGAATCCGCCAAGGAAGATTAATATTGATTTCCAGTCTTTTGTATTTATGTAATTGTAAATAAGAAGTGCCAGCGCTATGAGCAATCCGAGACCCCCTGCATCCTGTTTGGTGAAGAAGGAAAGGAAAATAAATATTCCGGCAATTGCCACGGAGATGTAACGCCAACGTATATGCGAAGAGGAAAGAGCATACATTAAAGAAGCGAGTCCGACGAGCTGGTACATGATCACTGTATGATTGTACCAGGGCCAGAAGTTCGGAAAAGAATAGGAGAGACAAAACACAAAAACGGCGGCAATCCGGATCGGCTGGTTGACACCTGAAGATTTCAGAATTGACCTGAAAGCAAGTCCTCCGACGATATTAATGAACGCCTGTGCTTTGATCAGTGTGATCAGTTTTGCACCGAATATTTTGAAAAATGCTGCCGGGATCATCCAGTACATATAACCTACTGGAGTTCCAAAATCACGCAAGGGCAACTGTCCCTGGGTAATGCGATAAGCTCCTTCCCAGGATAAAAAAATATTGATACGATAGGGGAAGGTGGCAAAAACCGGAACAAGGGCGAGCAATAAAATGACTGCGATTTCCGATAACGATAGGATTCTTTTCATTAAACCTCAAGAGTAAATTCTGAAAGGTGGTCAAGTTAAGGATTGAATATCAAATGTTCAATTAATTGTAATAAATAGTTTTGTACACTATCTTGTACGCGCCAACCCGACCTGCATGAAATATTATTTTCTCTTATTAAGGCCGAAGCACTGGGCAAAAAACCTTTTCCTGTTTGTACCCCTGTTTTTCGCCGGGCAATTTTTTGAATACGGCAAGATCGCTCATGTATTCCTGGGATTTCTCTCCTTCAGCTTCCTTGCGAGCAGCATCTATATTATTAATGACTACCGTGATATCGAGGACGATAAAAAGCATCCCGAGAAAAAATTTCGTCCCCTGGCTTCCGGAAAGGTCAATAAAACCGCAGCCCTTGTTATCGCGATCTGTTTACTGATAGCAGGAGCATTGATAGGTTACCTGGCCGATGAAAGCAAAAAGTTCCTGTTCATTGCCAGTATTTATTATGTCATGAATATGGCCTATTCCCTTGGACTGAAAAACATTTCCATCCTGGATATCCTGATCCTTTCAGCCGGTTTTGTATTAAGGGTAAAGGGCGGAGCTGTTCTCGCCGACGTAGTATTGACGCAATGGCTGACCATCATGACCTTCCTGCTCGCCCTTTTTATGGCACTTGCTAAAAGAAGGGATGATGTGGTTTTGAAAATAGATACCGGAATGGAAATGAGGAAATCAGTAAAAGGGTATTCACTCGAATTCCTGAATACGATGCTGGCATTGTTCTGCGCCATCCTGATTGTTTCCTATATCAATTACACCGTATCTGCCGTATCGTATATAAAGTTCGGACACCGATTGTATTATACCTCGCTGTTTGTGATTGCCGGGATCATGCGTTACCTTCAGATAACGTTTGTCCTTAATAAAGCAGGCTCTCCAACAGACATTCTATATAAAGACCGGTTTATCCAGATCACTCTTGTTTTGTGGGTGATGAGCTTTTTTGTCATTCTTTATATAAAAGATCTAACATTTTTTGAGCGATGAGGAAGAAGATAGCAAACTGGGGAAACTTCCCTGTAGTAGAAAGCGATGAAAAATATTTTCGTTTCAATGATGAACTGAAAAACGCAATTTCAAACTCCAAAGAATTTATACCTAGAGGCAATGGCCGTTGTTATGGAGATGCATCTCTTGCTGATACGACGATCAGTACCGTCAAGTATGATAAAATAATTTCATTCGATACACAGAACGGAATCTTTGAATGTGAAAGCGGATTAACGCTCGATAAAATTCTGGAGGTAATTGTTCCGAAAGGATGGTTCCTTCCGGTAACTCCCGGAACCAAATTCATAACAGTTGGTGGTGCGGTAGGAAGTGATGTTCATGGAAAGAATCACCATGTCGACGGATCTTTTTCCAACCAGTTGATTGAAATGGATGTGATGCTGAGCGATGGAAGAGTATTCACCTGTTCCAAAACGCTGAACCCTGATTTATTCTGGGCAACCTGTGGTGGGATGGGACTAACAGGCATGGTTACACGTGTTCAGTTCAACCTGAAAAAAATTGAAACCTCCTATATCAAACAGAAACAGGTAAAAGCTGAAAATCTCGAAGAGGTTTTGAAACTGTTTGATCAGTACAAGCACTACACTTATTCAGTAGCCTGGATCGATTGTCTTCAAAAAGGAAAAGACTTTGGAAGAAGTATTTTGATCTTAGGAGAACACGCAAAAGTGGAGGAACTTCCCGAAAAATATAAGAAAGATCCGCTTGCACTTCCCGGTAAAAAGCAGATCAATTTCCCGGTAACATTGCCTTCATGGGTGCTGAATTCTTTTACTGTAAAGGCTTTCAATTTCCTTTATTATGGAAAGAATTTTAAAAAGGAGATCAACAATGTTGTTTCCTATGAACCTTTCTTTTATCCGCTCGATGCAATTCTGAATTGGAACAGGGGATATGGAAAGAAGGGATTTGTTCAATACCAGTTTGTATTACCCTTACATGCAAAAGAAGGATTGATAGAAATTCTTCACAAGATCAGTGATGCCGGACTGGGATCTTTCCTGGCAGTATTAAAAGTATTCGGCAAACAGGATGATCTGATATCATTTCCATTTGAAGGATATACGCTCGCACTTGATTTTCCTGTGCGGGATGGTTTACTTGAATTCCTTGATACGCTGGATGCAATTGTTTTGAAATATAATGGAAGGTTGTATATGTCGAAAGACGCGCGAATGAAACCCTCAATATTGAAAGCCGGTTATTCAAGGCTTGAAGAATTTAAAAAGATCGTAAAGAAATATGACCCGCTTGGAAGAATGAATTCCCTGCAGGCTAAAAGACTAGAACTTACAGATAACCCTTAACCATGCCGACTGTTTTAATACTTGGTGCTGCTTCTGATATGGCTGTTGCCGTTGCAAGAAAGTATGCTGCCGCGAAATATGATTTATTACTGGCTGCGAGAAACACATCCCGTCTTGATTCACTTGCATCTGATCTGAAGATCAGGTACAATGTGAATTGCAGCCTGCTTGAATTTGATGCACTTGATTATGCATCCCATGCTTCTTTTTATAGTTCATTACCCCAGGTTCCGGAAGTCGTTGTATGTGTATTCGGCTACCTCGGTGAACAGGAAAAGGCAATGCAGGACTGGAATCATGCTTCCCAAATTATTCAAAGTAATTATACGGGGGCTGTATCTGTGTTAAATATTGTAGCTGCTTCATTTGTTGCAAGAGGTTCTGGTACCATTGTTGGTATTAGCTCCGTCGCCGGCGACAGGGGAAGGAAGAGCAACTATATTTACGGAAGTGCGAAGGCAGGATTTACAGCTTATTTATCCGGATTAAGAAATGATCTGTTTCATAAAGGAGTACACGTAATGACGGTATTACCGGGCTTTGTAAATACCAACATGACCAGCGGTTTGAAACTTCCTCCATTGCTTACTGCCCAACCCGATGAAGTTGCATCTGCCATATTCAATGCTGCAAAAAGCAAAAAAAATATTATTTATGTGAAGTGGATGTGGCGGTGGATCATGCTGATCATCAGGAATATTCCGGAATTCATGTTTAAAAAAATGAAGCTGTGAGTAAGATCGCTTTTTTTGATTTTGACGGAACCATTACATTCAAGGATACGCTGCTCGAATTTATTCGGTTTGCAAAAGGAGATGCTGCATTCTGGACTGGTTTTCTATTGTACAGCCCTTTTATTGTTGCATATAAACTTGGGATTATAACGAATCAGGTAGCTAAAGAAAGAATACTCAGACATTTTTTTTCAAAAACTTCCGCAGCGGAATTTGATCGGTTATGTGAAGAGTTTGCAGAGAAAAAAATTCCTGGGTTGATTCGCGAAAAGGCAATGCGTGAAATTTATAAACTGAAAGAAGAAGGTGCTGAAGTGGTGGTAGTTTCTGCATCTGCAGAGAACTGGGTAGCTAAGTGGAGTAATGCTCATGGGTTAAATTGTATTGCAACAAGAATGGAATGTGCAGATGATATTATCAGCGGAAAGATTAAAGGCCGTAATTGTTATGGCGAAGAGAAAGTAGAAAGGATCCGTAAAGAATTTGATTTGTCCCGATATCAAAAAATTTATTGTTACGGTGATACCAATGGCGACTGGCCAATGCTGAAGCTCGGTCATGTTCAGTTTTATAAGCCGTTCAGGTAATATATACGTAGCCGAAATATCAGAAGTATGATAAGTGGAATTACGAAGTTGAAGAAGTTATATAGGCAAAAGGGCAGAACTTTCGTTTTGCCCTTTTGCAAAATTTGAAATTCCTGTTTTTTTTATTTAACTGTAACGGTTATATCATCAATTCCAATTAATCCTTCCTGGTCCCAAACTCTCAACCTGAAGCGGTATGTTCCCGCAACCAGTCCGCTAGCTGTAGCAAACAATGATTTATTATTTTGAATAACTGCCGTTGAAGGACCGGATAACTGAACCCACCTGATTGAAGTTATTTTTTTATCATCGTAGGAATTGGTACCATCAAGTGTTTGAGTAGTTGAACTCACAATGATATCATTTCCTGCTTTTGCAACGGGTGCAGCATTGGTAACAGGTATTGTTTCCGTTACGCCTTCAGTAATATTCACGGACACGATATCTGTAGAAATTTCGGCCCTGTCGTCGACCACTTTTAACTCAAACTGGTAGGCTCCAATTGCTGTTAAACCGGAAACAGTTGCGTTGCCTGATGTTGAAACTGAATTTGTTATTGAAGCAGTAACGGGTCCGCTTATCTGCTTCCAGATATACCGAACAATTTGTCCATCATTATCTTTTGATAAGCCGGCCGACAATGTTATGTTTTCATTTACCAATCCTGAAAGATCCGCGCCTGCATTTGCAATCGGAAACTGATTTACAGGAAGTGATTTATTCTGAGCAAGGAACCATTCAAAAATATTCGGATTCTGAATGTTGCAGGTTGTATCATATGCTTTATCCCAAATCACATGACCGCCTGTTGGCCAGATTGTTTTGATCGGTTTCACTGATGGACTGTAATTATTGATTGCATTAACCTGGTTATGGGTACAATTAACTGAAACTGTATTATCGTTTTCAGCATGAAAAGCCCATACGGGTAAATTGGCTTTTGCAATATTGCTAAAGTCGCCCGATTGCTGCGTACCGCAAATAGGTGCAAGTGCTGCAATGGAAGAAGGATTAGATAGATTCTGGATAGCAAATTTCCAGGTGCCGCCTCCGCCCAAACTTAATCCTGTAACTATGATCCGGTTTGTGTCGATGCTAAGATTTTGTTTTGCATATTTGATCATTTCTTCACCATAGAAGGCAGGCCATGAACCGTATGCTGATGATAACTGTGGAGATAAAACCAGGAATGTTTCAGTTTTTCCATTCCATGTGAAGGTCATTTTGTTGCCCTTGTTGATATACTTTGGAATTGCGTTCGCCAGTACGCGTGGAAGTTCTGTAGTTCCATTTCCTCTTTCACTTACACCATGCATAAAAATTATCAGCGGATATTTTTTTGCAGAAGAATAATCAATTGGTTTGTACTCGTAGAATCCTATTAATACTCCATTTGAAGCTGTAAGATTTTTAGTAACCTGTTGCGAAAATCCGCAGAAACCTGTAAAGATTAAGAGTAAAGTCACGAAAGTTTTCATATAAATAGAGAATTGGATTTTATATGAAACGGATTGATGAAAAGCTTATTGGTATTGGATTGTACAGAAAATTGAACTTAATTGAATAGTGTTAGTTATCCTAAGTTTTTTATTTATTTATATTAATGATTTTAAGTATAAAACTTATTAAAAGGTTATAGGTGTTTTCATTATCAGGCATCAAAAAAAAGGGATGACAAAATTGCCATCCCTTTTTAATCACAGGAGAAATCTGTTATTGTCTGATCATTTGAGTTGTTAGTTTCTTGGAATTATTTATCAGAACACTTACTACATAAGTACCTGCTGCAAGATTGCTTACATCAAGACCAACTTTATAATCAGTTGCAGTTTTCAGATAGTTAACCTCTTTAATAAGGGTTCCACCTGTAGTAAGAATCTGGATCTTGATGCTGCCGGTTGTAGCACTTGAAACGTAACAGTTTGCCGTTAACCTGGTAACAGGGTTGGGATTGATAGTTACTGTTTCTGAAGATGTAGAAGTTGAATTATCAGTTGTGGTAGTTGAACCTCCACCTGATGTTCCTGTTGAGCTACCTACATTAATGGTAATATCATCAATGTCAAGTACACCTTCAGCATCCCAAACACGTAACCTGAATCTGTATTGGCCAGCTATGGTCATACCATTCATTGCAGTCTTAATTGAATTCCTGTCTGTGTAAGAAACAGTTGAAGGTCCTGCAAGCTGAGTCCAGGTTGACTTTACAATTCCTTTATCATCAGATGATGCGGAACCATCAAGTGTATAAGTTGAAGTAGTTATGTTAGCGTCATTACCTGCACGTGCTATAGGAGCTGCGTTGGTAGTAGTTGTTGCTGCGTTTACTACAACATTGACATCATCATAATCGGTAGCTCCGTCATTGTCCTTAACTGTGAGACGGAAAACATAAGTGCCTGCAGTTGTAAGGTTTGAAATGCCGGTGGTTGCTGATGATGGTGAACCTATTGATCCTCCTGCTGGTCCCCCGATTTTTGTCCAGGTATAGGAAGCAATTGTACCATCACTATCTGTTCCAGAGCCAGTGAGAGTTGTAGTTGAGGTTGGGAGAGTAATGTTTTTACCTGAACCTGCATTTGCTACCGGAGCCGCATTAGAAGTCGTAGCTGCATTTACTATCACGCTCACATCATCATAATCAGTAGCACCTGCGTTGTCTTTAACTGTAAGACGGAAAACATAAGTGCCTGCAGTAGTTAAACTGGAAACAGTTGTGCTTGCAGAAGTTGTTGAGCTGAATGATCCACCTGCAGGTCCGCTGATTTTAGTCCATGCATAAGATGCAATTGAACCGTCAGCATCAGTTGCAGAACCACTTAAGGTGGTAGACGAAGTTGGAAGAGTGATTGATTTATCAGCACCCGCATTTGCAACAGGAGCTTTGTTTGCAGTAACAGTGCCTGTAGTTACATTTACGGTTACCTGGTCGGTTGACCATGAACCCCTGTTGTCTACTACTTTCAATTCATAAACATAAGTTCCTGCAGTAGTTAGACTTGTGATTGCAGTTGTATTAGAACCCACACTTTTGATAATACCTGCTGCCGGGCCGGAAACCTTTTTCCAGATATATCTAACAATTGAACCATCTGCATCAGAACCGCTACCAGAAAGAGTTACTGTAGCAGTAGAGGTGGAAATTGTAATATCATTTCCTGCATTTGATACCGGTAATTTGTTTGGAGCGAGTGCTTTGTTCTGGCCCATCATCCATTCGAAAACGTTTGGATTCTGAAATGCATAACCTGTATCATATGCCATATCCCAGATTACATGCCCACCTGTTGAATAAGTTTGAAGTATTGCTTTGTTTTTAGGGTTTGCTGCATTAATCGCGTTCACTGCATTAGCAGAACAATTATAAGATACCCTTGTATCGTTTGTAGCGTGAAAAGCAAATACTCCTATATTGTTAGAAGCATAATTGTTTGCATTACTCATCTGGCAGGTTCCGCATACTGGAACTACAGCAGCAAGCTTAGCCGCAGCTGCAGAGGAAGAAGAACCATATTTCCATACTCCGCCTCCTCCAAGACTAAGGCCAGATAGAATAATTCTATTTGGGTCAACTTTCAGATTTTTAACTGCGTAGTTGATCATTTCATCAATATAAAATGGTTGCCAATCGCCGTACTCTCCACTCAATTGAGGAGCAAGCAGTACAAATCCTTCTGTTTTCCCTGCAAAGTTGAAAATATATGATCTTCCCCTGTTAGCATATTTAGGAAGGCCCACAGCCAGAACTCTCGAAAGTTCAGTAGTACCATTACCTTTCTCACTAACTCCATGTAATGAAATGATCATTGGATGAAGTGCTGTTGTTTTGCCATAATTGGAAGGAAGAAATTGATAATATCCTATCCTTTGTCCGTTTCCTGCTGTTAATGACTTGGCAGTCAATTGAGCTGAGGCAAAGAAGGGAATCAGGGCCATCGCCAGGAATAATAGCTTTCTCATAGAACCAAGAGTTTTTCTTTTCACTAAATGATAAAAAATGGATGTGGATCTGCCTTAGACAGAACAATCGGAAACAGAGGTGTGATAATAACCTTAACCAGAATTCAATGGGTCGAAATCGTTCTAAATTGGCAATTACTGTACCAAAAAAGTGTTTCAACAATATTTTTTATTAACACGTACAAAATGTTTCCTTTTGTGCCAGATATGAGCAAATCCCTCACCAAAGTCGATAACAGCAGTTCTAATTTGAAATGATTAAGGGATTTTACTTAGTGATTTTCTTATATATGGGGAAGTTCAGGGCAAAAAAAAAACAGCAACGAGTTGCTGTTTTTTTTATAAATAATGTGTCTTTTACCTTGCCCTCTTTACTTTAACCTGTGAGGTAGCAGTTGCTCCTTTATTATCCGTTACAGTCAGGGAAAAGATATAAGTTCCAACACTTAATCCTACAATTTTTGATTTGTAATAACGATCGTTCGCAAATTTGTAAGATGATGGTCCGCTTATCTTTTTCCACTCGTATTTAACGATTTTACCGTCGGGGTCATGTGAGTTTCCGCCATTTACAAATGCGCTGCTGTTATAAGTTACTTTATCAGTTCCTGCATCAGAAACAGGGCGCTTATTTCCCGGAGGATTTGGCTTGTTGTTGTTTTCTTCAGAGCTTGGCTTTTGATTATCATTACCACCACCATTATTGTTATCGGTATTGGATGGTTTGCCATTTCTTTTCTGTGACAGGAGCCACTCATAAGTGCCCTTATCATTATATACCTTATCCCAGATGCTGTGATTTCCGGAAGCCCAGATAGTTTGCTTTGCTTTAGGGTTTGGTTTTAAAAGGTTTATCCTTTCAATAGCGCCGAGTGTACAGTTAACACTTACTCTTGTATCGTTTTTAGCATGAAAGGCCCAAACAGGAAGATTTGCTTTTGCCACACTTCCGGGATTGTTCAACATACATGTTCCGCAAACAGGAAGTGCTGCAGCGATTTCTTTAGCGTTTGCTTCCTTAGATACAAAGCTCCAAACACCTCCGCCACCAAGACTTAACCCGGTTACATAAATTCTGTTTTCATCTATACCCAGGTTTTTCTTTGCGTAACTAATAAGTTCCTCAATGTAAAAGGGCTGCCATGATCCGTAACTGTTGCTGAGCTGTGGGGATAGCACTACAAAGGATTCTTTTTTCCCCTGATAGCTAAACTCCATGTTATGTCCTTTCTTGATCATTTTAGGGATACCCACGCGAAGAACTTTTGAAAGATCCTTACCGCCGTTTCCTCTCTCACTCACTCCGTGAAGAAATATGATCAGCGGGTGATTCTGGTTTTTAGAATATCCTTTAGGAGTAAATTCATAATAGCCGATGTTCACACCGTTTCCTGCACGGATACTTTTTGCTACTTGCTGCTGCCCCTGAACCATAAGGGACATTAGGAGGCCTAACGCCAATGTCAGTTTTTTCATTCTGATGTTCTTGATTAAATGGTGAAAATTAGCAGGGTTCTCATCGGGGGTGATTGTTCTACTAATAAAATATTCGGTACGAAAAGCGAATCTGAGTTCCCAATTACCGTACCAAAAAACCAAACAACAAGACATCAAAAATTAAAAAAGGGCGATTTCTCGCCCTTTCGTCCATAATCCTAGTGTTTAATAAACCGTGTGACCATCCGCTTTGATTTTTCGATGGTGTAATCAAGATAATACAGGCCACTTTTTAAATCGTTGATATAAATATTTTCCTCTTCAATTGGTTGATTCTTATCTCTTTTGATCTGCTTCATTATTCTTCCGTAAGCATCCCTTATAGTGATTATTCCCGCTCCGTTAGAGTCGCTGTAAATAGTCAGTTTAAAGTTGTTTACTGCGGGGTTTGGACTGGCTACCAGTTTTTCTTCATACCTGAAATTATTGATTACCGTCAAGTTCACCGTATCAGTAGAAACTCCATTTCGGTTATCGGTAACTGTTAGTTCGAAAGAATAGGCACCCGGAGCCAATTGACTTACTTCGTTTTCTGCTGATGCCGGTCCCGATTGAACTGCTGTTCTTGGTCCCGATAACTGTTTCCAGTAATATTTAGTAATCATTCCATCCGGATCAGAAGATGCCATGCCATTAAGAATTGCCTTTGAATCCGGAACATAGATCGTAATATCAGCTCCTGCCTCGGCAATCGGATTTTGATTTTCAGGCTGACGAACAGTTATGGTAATGTCGTCCGTATCCTGTGCACCAAGATTGTCTTTTACAGTTAGTCTGAAAACATGGATACCTTCTGTTAATCCATATACAGTCGCCACTGCATCATTAGGAGTGGTCATTGTCATGGTTCCTGTCCCACTCACCCTTGTCCAGTTATAAGTACTGATGGTGCCATCAGGATCATTCGATAGGCTGCCATCCAATTGGGTGGAGACTGTTGTTGTGGATATGGTTTTATCGCTGCCTGCATTTGCAACCGGAGCTTTATTCGGAATCGGCTTCACAATTACTTTAATGGTATCCAGGTCTGTTGCTCCTTCATTATCAGAAATCTTCAATTGAACGGAATAGATTCCCTCGGTAAGACCGCTGAAAGAAGTGCTTACGCCGTTTGCTTTGGAGAAAGCTCCGGCAGCAGGTCCGCTGATCTTCGTCCATGCCCAGGTTGTGATCGTTCCATCCGCATCAGTTGATGCACCTGCGTTCAGCGTCACTGAATTTGCAGGAAGGGTGATGGTCTGGTCAGCACCCGCAATTGCGGTTGGTGCTTTATTAGGAATGATGACGATTGGTTCAGGTTTCACTTCGATCTGGATGGTATCAAGATCAGAAGCTCCTTCATTATCTGTAATCTTCAATTGAACGGAATAGATTCCCTCGGTAAGACCGCTGAAAGAAGTGGTTACGCCGTTTGCTTTGGAGAAAGCTCCGGCAGCAGGTCCGCTGATCTTCGTCCATGCCCAGGTTGTGATCGTTCCATCCGCATCAGTTGATGCACCTGCGTTCAGCGTCACTGAATTTGCAGGAAGGGTGATGGTCTGGTCAGCACCCGCAATTGCGGTTGGTGCTTTATTAGGAATGATGACGATTGGTTCAGGTTTCACTTCGATCTGGATGGTATCAAGATCAGAAGCTCCTTCATTATCTGTAATCTTCAATTGAACTGAATAGATTCCCTCGGTGAGTCCGCTGAAAGAAGTGCTCACGCCGTTTGCTTTGGAGAAAGCTCCGGCAGCAGGTCCGCTGATCTTCGTCCATGCCCAGGTAATGATCGTTCCATCCGCATCAGTTGATGCACCTGCGTTCAGGATCACTGAATTTGCAGGAAGGGTGATAGTCTGATCAGCACCCGCATTTGCGGTTGGTGCTTTATTCGGAATAATGATAATTGGTTCTGGTTTCACTTCGATCTGGATGGTATCAAGATCAGAAACTCCTTCATTGTCGGTGATCTTCAATTGAACTGCATAGGTTCCCTCGGTGAGTCCGCCGAAAGAAGTGCTTACGCCGTTTGCTTTTGAGAATGTTCCGCTCGCTGGTCCGCTAATTTTCGTCCATGACCACGTAGTGATCGTTCCATCTACATCAGTAGATGCACCGCCATTCAGAGTCACTGAATTTGCAGGAAGGGTAATGGTCTGATCAGCTCCTGCATTTGCGGTTGGTGCTTTATTAGGAATGATGACGATTGGTTCAGGTTTCACTTCGATCTGGATGGTATCAAGATCAGAAGCTCCTTCATTATCTGTAATCTTCAATTGAACTGCATAGGTTCCCTCGGTGAGTCCGCTGAAAGAAGTGCTTACGCCGTTTGCTTTGGAGAATGTTCCTGCAGAAGGTCCGCTGATCTTTGTCCACTCCCAGGTTGTGATGGTTCCATCCGCATCCGTTGATGCATCTCCATTCAGGGTCACTGAATTTGCAGGAAGGGTGATGGTCTGGTCAGCACCCGCATTTGCGGTAGGTGCTTTATTAGGGATGATGATGATGGGTTCTGGTTTTACTTCGATCTGGATGGTATCAAGATCAGAAGCTCCTTCATTGTCGGTGATTTTCAATTGAACTTCATAAATACCTTCGGTGAGTCCGCTGAAAGAAGTGCTCACGCCGTTTGCTTTGGAGAAAGCTCCTGCAGAAGGTCCGCTGATCTTCGTCCACTCCCAGGTAGCGATCGTTCCATCCGCATCGGTGGATGCACCTGCATTCAGCGTCACTGAATTTGCAGGCAGTGTGATGGTCTGGTCAGCACCCGCATTTGCGGTAGGTGCTTTATTAGGGATGATGATAATTGGTTCAGGTTTCACTTCGATCTGGATGGTATCAACATCAGAAGCTCCTTCATTGTCGGTGATCTTCAATTGAACCGCATAGGTTCCCTCGGTGAGTCCGCTGAAAGAAGTGCTTACGCCGTTTGCTTTGGAGAATGTTCCTGCAGAAGGTCCGCTGATCTTTGTCCACTCCCAGGTTGTGATTGTTCCATCCGAATCAGTTGATGCACCTGCGTTTAGGGTCACTGAATTTGCAGGAAGGGTGATGGTTTGGTCAACACCCGCATTTGCGGTAGGTGCTTTATTCGGGATGATGATGATTGGTTCTGGTTTTACTTCGATCTGGAGCGTATCGAGATCGAAAGCTCCTTCATTATCGGTGATCTTCAATTGAACTGCATAGGTTCCCTCAGTGAGTCCGCTCAAGGAAGTGCTTACGCCGTTTGCTTTGGAGAAAGCTCCTGCCGCCGGTCCGCTGATTTTTGTCCACTCCCAGGTTGTGATTGTTCCATCCGCATCAGTTGATGCACCTGCATTCAGCGTCACTGAATTTGCCGGAAGTGTGATGGTCTGGTCGGCACCCGCAATTGCGGTTGGTGCTTTGTTAGGAGCGGGGTTTACGATCACTTGGATCGTATCGAGATCAGTTGCTCCATCATCATCTGTGATCTTCAATTGAAGTGAATAAGTTCCTTCAGTCAATCCTGTAAAGCTGGTGCTTGCTGCGCCGGAATTTGAGAATGTACCGCTCGCTGGTCCGCTGATCTTCGTCCATGCCCAGGTTGTAATCGTTCCATCTGTATCCGTTGATGCACCTGCGTTCAGGGTCACTGAATTTGCAGGAAGGGTGATGGTCTGATCAGCACCCGCATTTGCGGTAGGCGCTTTATTTGGAGCGGGGTTTACGGTCACTTGAAGGGTATCGAGATCAGTTGCTCCATCATCATCCGTGATCTTCAATTGGATTGCATAAGTCCCTTCAGTTAATCCGCTGAATCCTGTACTTACAGCTCCTGCATTTGCAAAAGTTCCTGCGGAAGGTCCGCTGATTTTTGTCCAAGCCCAGGTTTTTATAGTTCCATCTGCATCCACTGATGCACCTGCGTTCAGGGTCACTGAATTTATAGGAAGGGTGATCGTCTGGTCAGCACCCGCATTTGCGGTTGGTGCTTTATTAGGTACTACAACCGGACCTGCCACAGCATTTATACTGATCGTATCCTTATCCCAGGTTGCACGATTATCAATCACTGTCAGTTCATAAGTATATGTTCCGATAGTAGTCAGCCCGCTGACATTTGAACTTACACTTCCTGCAGACTGAACAGTAGTTGTCAACGGTCCGGAAACCTGTCTCCATCCATACCTTACAATTGTACCGTCCGTATCAGCCGATCCGCTTGCACTTAAGGAAAATGTGCCCGTCGCAATATTTACTTCTGCAGGTGCAGATGCTTTTGCTACAGGCAGCTTATTTATCGGGAGACTTTTATTCTGTCCCAAAAACCATTCATAGATCAGTGGCTGATGATATACATAGGCCGTATCAAATGATCGATTCCAGATTACATGACCTCCGGACGGATGAATGAATTCAATCGGTTTTACTCCGGGTGAACAGGCATTGATCGCCTTATTTGCATTAATGGTACAGTTTACACTTACTGTTGGATCGTTCGCTGCATGCTCGGTCCAGACAGGTAGATTTGCCTTTGCAATATTGCAACCGTTACTCATGGAACAGGTTCCGCAAATAGGTGCAATCGCAGCAAATTTTCTGGAATTGGCTTCCGATGCAGAGGCATAATTCCAGACACCTCCGCCACCAAGACTGATTCCGGCTAAATAGATCCGGTTTGTATCTACATTGAGATTTGCTTTTGCATATTTCAGCATCTCCTCAGTATAGAATTGCTGCCAGTTTCCATAGGATAAACTGAGTTGCGGCGAAAGGACAAGAAACGTCTCCTTCTTGCCATTCCAGGTAAAAGTCATTTTGTGACCTTTATTGATATACTTTGGTATAGCCTGTGCAAGAACCCTTGAAAGTTCGGTCGTGCCATTTCCTCTTTCACCGACACCGTGAAGGAAAATAATCAGTGGATACTTTTCGCCTGCCGGCTTGTAATCTGTGGGTTTGTATTCGTAAAATCCAATGTAGGTGCCATTGCCTGCTGTGAGCCCTTTTGCAATTTGTTGTGCCTGGGAACTTACTCCCAGTAATACAAAGAATAATAAATGCAAAAGCCTCCTACTTACATAGGTAGAGTTTTCCATAAGGTGGATTTTTCAGAGATAAACGGATTTATTGAAGCCCTTGCTTCCGGACTATGTAAACGACAATAACTTCAATAAATTACGTGACCGCTGAATTTTTGTAGCAGTTCAGGTCAGTTAATATGCTTCCTGGTATGAATAAATTCTTTTCTTCCAGGCTTCATTTTAAACAACGCTTTTATATAGGTAAATGCTACAAGAGGCAGATACAGAAAGGATAGGAGGTATTTTCTTTTCTTTAAAAATGCAGGTATGGAAAGATATAAGGTGACATGATAAACTATAAAAAGTACTATCCAGAAAATAATTGGTGGCTGAATTATTTCTGAATTTCTAACTTCAAAAATTACTGATAGGATTAGTAAGATTACGATTGTGATGGATAGTATAAACCTCGATGGAATAATATTCTGAAAGAATTTATTCCAGAATTGTTTGTTTGATTTTTCTTTTTGTATTGATTGAAAAAATTTCCTGATATGCCATAATTGTGATTCATTCCATCTTGTTCTCTGTGAACTGAAAGAAGAAAGATCCTGCACTTTTTCATCCAGTAAATAACTGTCATCAATGTATTCAATGATCACATGATCCATGATCTGGTCGAACTCAACTTCCCTGTCGCACGCAGGATTGTCAACAATTCCTGGCTTCAGATAAATCTTCTTCAGTGAATCATAATTGAAAGCCATTCCGGATCCTATGGTACTTGCAGAAAATCCTAATGCACGCTGGCCTTTTCTAAAAATTGTATTATTGATTTCTTCACTGATTGCATCAAGTAAAGCAATTTTTGTATTCAGATTTTTTGCTGTTCTGTGTAATTGTACTCCCCTGAATCCCTTCTGAAATGCATGATTGATCTTTTGCAGGCAATCTTTCTTCATGATATTATCAGCATCAAGAATTAAGGCAATCTCAAAATCATTTTTATTGTGTGATAAAAAAATCTTTTGGAGTGATAAAGCTTTTGAACCGGCCTGTTCCCGGATCACCACTAAATTCACTTTATGTTTTTTTAATTCATTGATTGTTTGATCTGAAAGATGGTGAGCGCCCACAAAAATTTCAAACCTGTCGGGGGGATAATCCTGTGCTATACAGGCTTCCACAGTTTTTAAAATCACTTTATCTTCCCTGTATGCCGGAATCAGAACTGCAATCTTTGATTTGATATTTGCTTCTGAATATTTATTTGATTTGTATAATCGTGCAGCTATGGCAAACAAGAATATATAACCTGTAAACAAACTCAACAGGATGAAAATAATAAGAGATAATATCTGAATAAATTCAATCATTGAACAGCCCTGTGTTTTAAATTCCAGCGCACAGCTGCAAGGTAAGGTTTCAATCCCTGCCTTTCCTTCAGGATAAAATACAGGATCGACTTTGGTACAACCAATAATGCATTGTACACATAAAAGAAATATTTCTGAATGTAGGATGCATTCCTTCTTATGAAGAGAATCCTGTTTCTATTTAAATAGTATGTTTTTACGGAAGAAAATTTTTCTACGGATCCTGATCCCTCGTGATAGATCAATGCGTTTCCATTATACATGACTTTCAGATTTTTTTTCCGGGCCGTAAAGGAGTATTCCCATTCTTCATAATACAGAAAGTACATTTCAGGAAGATATCCGAGTTCTTTTAATTTATCTTTCCTTATCATCATTGCTGCTCCATGAACAGAAGCAGTTTCTTTCACCCTGTTGTACTGTTTCCTGTCTTCTTCATCAAAACCAATGGAAGAAGTTCGTCCGGTGAATAAATTCATTTTATTGAATCCTGCATATTCGATCCTGTTTTTTTTATGCAACTGGTTGATGCGGGGACTAACCAATGCAATGGCTGGATCATTATCAAAAGTGGAAGTCAGAACGTTTAAAATGTCCGGAGTAAGGATCGTATCATTATTCACAAGAAATAAATATTCACCCTTCGCAATCCTTATTCCCAGGTTATTTCCTGCGCTGAACCCATCATTGGAAGTATGTTGAATAAACCTGGTATGCAGATAATTATTAATTCTGTTTGCGTCGGGTTTATCCAATGTTGAATCCATATCCACCACAATTACTTCATAATTATCATACTCAAGAAGAAGAGTTGATTCAAGGAAGCGGTAGGTCGCCTCTGAATTGTTATAATTCAGCGTTATTATGGATACAAGGGGTAGGGGCAAGGTGGTTGTATAAAATTAAAAATGCAATTTCCTGTAGGAAACTGCATTTACAAAATTTGATTCTTAAGTTTAATTTGGTGTTTTCTGGATCAGTGCAGTTGGAGTTTTTGCCATGATCTGAAAATCTTTGAACAAACTCTGGTCTTCTGCATATTTAATGTCCAGCTGAAGTCTCTCTTCGATTGACATGCTAAGCATTTTATTCTTGTTCACCTGCCACAGACCGGTAATACCTGCCGGAGCTAAAAACCTTTTCGACCAGTTATCAGTAGTCAGGGTTTCTGCTTCGTATAGTGGTAAAGGACGGTTTCCTACCAATGACATATCCCCTTTCAGAACATTCCAGAGTTGTGGTAATTCGTCGAGACTTGTTTTCCTTAAGAAATTACCAATCCTTGTTACTCTCGGATCATTATTGATTTTGAGGAAAAGAGGATTCGGAGCCTGCAGGATTGAATATGCGTTCAGATGTGATACCTCTGCGATGTTTTTATCAGCACCGCAATGCATTGTTCTGAATTTATAAAATTTAAAGATCCTGTATCCTTTGCCGGCTCTGCGGGAAATATAGATACATGGACCACCTGATTCAAGTTTCAATGCGATCGCAATCAATAAAAAAACAGGACTGAGCGTTACCATCAAAAAGGTTGAAAGAACTATATCGATCACTCTTTTAAGGATAGCCTGTGTTTTATTTTTAAAATCCTTCCGGTTTTCTTTAATGGTTGAATCAACTGCAGTTGATTTCATTTTTTTCCAGAAATCAACCTTTTTCCTGATCTGCATTCCTGAGAGTGCTGTAAACTCAATCACATCGTCACAGCAAAGTTCATTACTGATCCATTGATTGGTTTCCTTTGATCCGAAGGAGTTGTCTATGAAATATGGAATTTTGTCGAAACGCTTTTCAGTAAGCGCCCTTTTGATTTGCATCAGCTCTTCCTTGCCAGTCACTGAATCAGCGATGATCAGGTCCGGAAGCTTATTGTTTCTTCTGAGGCGTTCAAGCATATTGATTGCCTTTTCAGAATTTTCGGCGGCATAGCCACTTTCGCAGGATGCAATAAGATGATTGATAATAAGGGAATTCTTTCCAATGAACAGGAATTCAAAGCTATCCGCCTCCACGACAGGAGTCGCAGACGGGATGGAAAAATGTTTATATTTCCTGGTCAGGGGTTTTTTCTCGAGTAACATAACTGTCGGTTCCATAACAAGGTGCGGTTAAAGGTAATTTTCAATGGGTCAGTTACTGTTCATCAATTCTGCTCCCGTGAGCTCGAAAATCGATTCTGCAGATTCTAATAACAATAACGGATCGAAGGGCTTATAAAAAAATTGTACCACGCCATACTCTGCACATTTTTTAATTACTTCTCCCTTAGGAAGTGAGGTAATAACCAAAATGGGAATGTTTTTGTAAAGCGCTCCTGATTTTATCTGTGAAATCATTTCCCAATTCTCTACATCCGGTAATTGCGGATCCAGGATTATAAGATCCGGATTCAGTTTCCTGGAAAGCCAGTACATAGCTGAACCTGCATCCTGAGCTGTGATCACATCAAACTTCTTTTCAAATACGGTTTGAATAAGAAACCTGATTGCCTTACTGCTATCTGTAACTAAAACTTTTTTCTTCATTTTTAAAGATTAAAGGTCATTTCCCATGCCAGGCAGGGGTTAGTACAGGTATTGGTAATAACTAATTACGATGTGCGAACGATAATAGATCGCTTCAAGATTGGATTATGAATTTACAGAGGGATTTCAAGGAATAGTGGCACTAATAATCACCGTGCTTAACCTTGTTTTCGAAAGGAAGAGAATTTCAGAGAGGTAAAAATATCAATTTATTCCCGAAATCAAAATCATCTGCCCGTTTTTTATTCCCTTATGGCCGTTTTTCTTTCAGCTTTTTTCCAAACGTTTGATTGACTGCCGTTTACGAATCTTAAAAATCCTGCAAATACTGCAAAGTTCATCAACACAAAATACATCGGAATAAATGCCGGCCCCCCCTTTAATTTGTTTACAGACATCAGCAGTCCGATGAATGCAACCGTATAAAACAGGCATTGGGTTAGGAAGAGAAAATAGTAAATATCGTTTTCATTCCTGATTATAAAGTTGCTAATGAAAGCCAGCACCAGCGCCACCGGGGCAATGGTCCACCTGAGAAACCGGTGCGATAGGAACTGGAAAAAAATCTTTCCTTTAAAGAATGGATTGAATGCAAATTTGATAAACCTGAAAGATTGAAAAGCACCTGCACAGATTCTTATTTTCCTTTCCATTTCCTCCGAAAGTGAACCTGATGGTGCTTCGGTAGCAAAGGCTTTCTTCTCATAGATAACCCTATATCCTTTTTCGCAGACCTTCATGGATTGTACAAAATCTTCCAGGATAATTTCCCGCGGAAGTTCTTCATACAGTTCCCTTCTCATGCAAAACAATTCCCCTGCAGCTCCGACCATTGTATAATATAAAGAGTCCTGGTTCTTTAACCAGGATTCATATTTCCAGTAAAGTCCTTCCGTAGCTGTGGCGTCATTTCCCGTTTTTACTTTCTTTTCTCCTGAAACCGCTCCAACCATCGGATCATTGAAATGTTTAACAAGATGGATCAGTGATTCCTTATTCAACAAACAATTAGCATCCGAAAACAGAATAATATCTTCTTTTAAATCCGGAATTATTCTTTGAAGGGATCCAAGTTTGCCAATCCTTTCCTGTTGATGATGAACTATCACCGCGGGAAAAGCCTCAGATAGTTCTCTTGTATTATCCGTTGACCCGTCGGTTATTATATATATATGAAGATTTTTTTTAGGATAATCCAGGTCAAGCGTATTGATGATTTTGCTTTCAATACAATCTTCTTCATTGTATGCGGCAACCAGGTAAGCGATATCAGGCGTATTGGTGACTTCAGAAGAAAGGGTGCTTTTCCCGTTTTTCAGTAAATTAATCAGCGTTAATATTATACCATATCCAAGGTATCCGTAAAACAACAGAAATAAAGAGATCCAAAAAACTATAATGTAAAGGTGCTGCATCAGGGGGAGAACTGCTGTTTCAAAATAAAGATGGTATAAAAGTCAATAATATTTCACTTTTTCAGAAATATTACTACTTTTGACCCACTTCGCTATCTATATCCACCCGAAAGGCTTACGTATCTTTTTAATCTTTTGAAAACGGTGTCCTCCAATATACCTCTTCATTTATTTTAGTTGAATATCCTCTTTAAAACCGAACCTGTGTTACACAAAATTGCAAAAGCATTAAAGGTCTTTTATGAAGAGAATATTACTTCTGATCACTGTGGGATTGTTATTCCTGCAAACAGCTTACTCCCAAAACGTTTTTGATCCGAATGATCCTATTATCAGGTACAATCCAAATGCACCTTATGGTTCTGCTGAGTATCCTGATATAGATGTAAACGGTATGCAGAAATGGGTTTCTACTGCATCAAATGGTATCAGTACCGGTGGAGGATCCTGGGACGTTAGTTCCTACAAGGCATACTTTCTTAAATGGGGAAACACCCGGATGCCCTTCCGATTAAAGTTTCCAAGGAGTTTTAATAACCCTGACAGTGCAGGAAAGAAATATCCTGTTACGTTATTTTTCCATGGAGCAGGAGAATTCGGTTGTCCATCCAATAATGGATTTTACAATAACGAAAAGCAGCTTGTTCACGGTGGCAAGTTATTCCGCGATCGTGTTGACAATAACAGTTTTGATGGATTTTTACTTTATCCGCAGGTGGTTGATACAGATGGTTGTTGGGGTAACTGGGGAAGTCCCACCGGTTCTCGTTTTACAATTATGAATAATATTCTTGATTCTCTTGCACAATATGTAAGGTTGGATCTCGACAGGGTTTTTGTATTCGGACTGTCTGCAGGTGGAAAAGCAGCCTGGAATTTTACCCAGGTACACCCTACCAGGGTTGCAAAAGCTGCTCCTGCCGCTGCCGTTAGCGGAAGTGTTTACACGATAAGCAATTATATTCATATTCCGATCTGGTTTGCTACCGGCGGTAAGGATACCAATCCAACTCCAACAGCAGCTGCTGGTAATTACAACCAGCTAAAGCCACTTGGAATGGATATCAAGTACACCCTTTATCCAACCCTGGGTCATGCGGTTTGGAATACATTATGGACAGAACCGGCATTCGTTCCTTTTATGAATGATATGCACAAGGCAAATCCACTGGTATATTTTCAAAAAAATGAATATTGTCCCGATAGTGTTATTGACGCACGCATCGGAATCACTCCCGGTTTCTATGAATATGAGTGGCAAAAGAACAATGTCACTATTGCTAAACGAGTGAATGGTGTCAATACAATAATTGACGGGTCTTCCATTTCTTCCTTTACGGGAAATGAAATGATCGTGAATTCATTTGGTACCTATCGTGTACGTTTCAAACGCACCGCTTCTTCCGGTTATTCAGAATGGTCACCTAAACCGGCCGTTATTAAATCAAAACCAATTACCCAAACTCCGCCTATAACTGTGGATGGATTGAAGAGTAAGGTATTGCCATCTGTACGGAAGCACACTTACGCCTTTAACCCTGCCCGACGGATTTGAAAGATATGAATGGTACCGAGTTTCTGATAACGTTTTGCTGACAACACAGCAATCCTACAATGCTCCGGTTGGTGTTTATAAAGCAAGAGTAAAAGAGGAATTTGGTTGTGGAGCTTTATTCTCCCCGGAAATAAAAATTGTATCCGCTAACGGAACACCGAAACCTGAAGAAGCTAAAAACCTGAGTGCTTTTGCTTTGTCGCAAACCTCCATACAGCTCGACTGGAATGAGAATCCGAATGCAGGTAGTAATGAAACCGGATTTGAAATCTATCGTTCGCAGAAAGAAGGCGGACCTTACACGCTGATTCATATCACCCAGCCTGATATAACAACATACCAGGATCTGAATCTTCCTTCCAACGTAAAATATTTTTATGTTGTAAGAGCTGTAAATAATTTCGGTGCTTCGGCGAAAAGTAATGAAGCAAATGCTACAACCATCGCAGATAATATTGCACCAACTGCACCTACACAATTATTATACAGGGGAAGTAATCAGGTTTCAGTAAGTCTTCGCTGGAAACCTTCCACAGATAATGTTGGGGTGATCAGGTATGATGTTTTTGCAGATGATAAAAAACTTTACAGCACCAAGAATACAGAGGTAACAGTATTCGGGCTTGATAGTCTAAGGACTTACCGTTTCATTGTGAAAGCAATTGATGCGGCAGGTAATGTTTCAGCTCCGAGTAACCAGGTTATTGGAAATACCCATCGTCAGGGACTGGATTATAAGTATTATAATGGAACCTGGACAAATCTTCCAAACTTTACAGGTCTTAATCCTGATAAAACCGGTAAAACCGACACAGTAAATGCGGCTCTTGGAATCAGAACGCAGGCCGACAGGTTTGCGATGTACTGGACTGGCTGGATTTATGTTCCGGAAGCAGGTACCTATACTTTTGAAACATATTCTGATGATGGAAGCAGGATGTATGTGAATACTGCTTATTCCACAACAACTTCAACTGTAAATAACGATGGTTCGCACAGCTCTCAATTCCGTACTGGAAATGCGACCTTACAACAGGGGTACAATTCTGTTATAATTACCTTCTTTGAAAATGCCGGTGGAGAAGAAATGCAGGTATGGTGGACCAACACTGCTGCAGGTATCACCCGCGAAAGAATACCAAAAGGTTATTTTACTTACAATAATCCGGGTGCATTCCCGAATCCTGCGGCTCCAACGAACCTGGTTGCTACATCACAGGGTTACAATAAGATTGGACTTACCTGGAACGACCAGAGTAATAATGAAACAGGATTTGAAATTACCAGGTCTGCAACACTTAATGGAACCTATCTTCCGATCGCAACCGCAAACGCAGGTTCAGTAAATTATGTTGATTCCGGTTTGAATGTTTCAACCCAGTATTTCTATAAAATAAGATCCATTTCAGCAACGGGTGCTTCAGCATTTACCGGTGCTTCAAATGCTACTACAGCAGCTGCGCCTGCTCCTCCGGCAGCTCCGCAAAACCTGGCTGCAACTCCATTGGGAGTAGATGCCATTCAGCTTGAATTCGATGATGTTTCAAATAATGAAACAGGATTTGAGATCTGGCGCTCTGTAGGAAATACCAACAACTTCAGAAGGATCATTACCCTTCCTGCCGGTACAGGTAGTAAGATCACTCATGTAGATAACTCGCTTTTTGCTAACATCACTTATTATTATAAGGTACGTGCTGCAGGGATTGTAACACCATCTGCCTATACTGCGGTGATTAACGCAAAAACACTGAATACAAAACCGGAAATTGAGCAGGTTCTTGATTTCACTATGAAATTCAATACAACATTTACGCTGCCGGTAAAAGCTACAGATGTGGACGGTGATGCCCTGACCTTTACAGGATTGTATCTTCCAACTTTTGCGACACTGAGCACCGTAAGTAATGGTAACCTCCAGATCCAGTTCAAGCCAAGGATTTCTGACCAGGGTGCATATTCCATGATGGTAATTGTGGATGATGGAAACCTGGGTAAGGATACAACCTTCTTCACCATGGTGGTTGATGATAATACAGTTCCATTATTAAGTGATGTAGATAATATCTCTATGAACGAAGGAACTTCACTTGATGTCGCAGTTTCCGCTTTCGATCTGGAAGGAAATGATTTTATGACCTGGTATTCAGATGGCATGCCTTCATTCGCCTCATTCCAGGACAACGGTGACGGAACAGGTGTTATCAAACTCAGACCAGGGTTCTCAAATTCAGGAGAGTATACCGTCCGTATGTTTGTGGATGACGGATACGGTGCATGGTCAAGTCAGGTCTTCAATATCTCTGTAGTTGAAAAAGATCCGAACGAAAAAGTTCAGGTGAATTTCAGATACTTCACAGGCGATGAAGCTTTATGGAATGATGTGAATCTGCCGCAGGATCCTGTAACGACTCCACCTGCTCCATATATCAACGACAATACATTACTGAACACAGTTGGTGAAATGAGCGGAATCGGAGTGAGGGTAATGTCCGGAACATACACTTCAACTCAGAACGGATCTCTTACAGGAAATAATTCCGGTGTATATCCGGATAATGTTTTGAGAGATCAGTTAAGCTGGGGATTCTTTAAGGGGAATAACCTGCAGGATACGGTTGTACTGAAATTGTACGGATTGAAACAATCTCACAAATACAACGCTGCATTCTTCAGCAGTTATACCTGTACCAATTGCGGTTCTGCATCTTCAACCGTAAAATTTGTAAATGGTGATCAGACTGCTTCAGTAAGGTACTATCTGAACACAACAGGAACTGATACACTGTACAATCTGACTCCTGATCAGAATGGTGAAGTATTAATTACCATGATCGGTGATCCGAACAACAACTGGGGTGGTATGTTGAATGCTCTTGTCATCAACGGTTTCTATGATGACGGAACAAATCCTGCAAAACCACTGGATCTGACTGCTACAGCTTACCAAAGCCTGGGTGTTCAACTGTTCTGGACCGACAGATCCTATAACGAAGACAATTACAGGATCTACCGTTCAACAACTGCAAATGGTCCATTCAACTGGATAAATACAAATGGTTCATATAAAGACAGTGTATCATATCTTGATAATTCTGTTCAGCCTTTCACCAACTACTATTACTATGTTGTTGGATTCAATCAGAATGGTGAAGGAACTCCAAGTGATACGATCGCTGTATCGACTCTTAATAATAATCCGACAATCACAGGCCTGAATAACCTGTTTGTTAAGAGTGACGGTTCAGCTGAGGAAGAGTTCGCAGTAAATGATGATCCTTCCGAAGTACTGACAGTTACCCTTTCCAACAAACCGAACTTTGTAAACCTTGTTTCACTGGGTAGTAACAATTACAAACTTGTTTTAAATCCTAAATCTGATGATATCGGATGGTATGATGTGACTGTAAAAGTTTCCGATAATCAGGGTGGTACAAGTTCGCAGGTAGTGAGTATTACAGTTGCCGATAAATTCACCAGGTCAGTGTTTGTAAATCTTGGTGTGGCCGGTACAACTGCACCTGCTCCATGGAATAACTGGCTGGGTTCAAGATCCGCAGGATCGAACATATCTAATCTCAGGGATGAAAATAACGTGGTAACTCCATGGAATCTGAGATCGATGACCAAGTGGACAGGTACTTTCGACCTGGGTATGCTGACCGGTAACAATTCGGGTGTATTCCCTGATTCAGTTCTGCAAAGCGGTCTTACGCTTACAGGTACGAATGTGATGCAGTTCAGAATCGGAAACCTGGACCCAACTAAACGCTACAACGTATCGTTTGTGGGAAGTATGAACGAAGGTCTTGAAGCATTCATGGCATTCAACAGCGGAACTGAAAATGATACGCTGGATACCCGGTACAATACAAACATGACTGCAAACCTGAACGGATTGATTCCGGATGCAACAGGAGTGGTTCTTGTAAACATCAACCGCTTCGGTAACGGAACTGTAGGTTATCTGAACGGATTGGCAATTGAAGAATACGGTGCTGAAATCACGTTGCTCAATCCGGCTAACCTGTATGCTGAACCTTTAAGCAGGAATTCAGTTCAGGTTTACTGGTCCGACAGGTCAGTGAATGAAAATGCGAACAATGGTTATGAACTCCAGAGGTCAACAGATTCTCTGTTCAATCAGAACCTTGTGAGCTTCAATCTCCAGAGACATATAAACAGGTATGTCGACAATTCTGTACAGGCAAATACAAGGTATTATTACCGTGTAAGGGCAAGAAGCGGAAGTAACCTGTCTGAATTCAGTAATAAGGCAAAAGTGGTAACTCCGGAAACTGTTGTAGCTGTAAACTTCAACTACCAGGTTGCCAATGCAGCTTCACCATGGAATAACCTGATGACGCTGCCTGATATTCAGGAAACCTTCCCGTCAATGAAAGACCAGTCGGGTGTAAACACAGGTATTTCACTTGCAATAGAAAACATCTTTAATGGTGAGTTCAATGCAGGAAAGATCACCGGAAACAACTCGGGTGTTGCTCCTGATAATGTATTGCAGGCAAACTTCTGGTTAGACAATACCCAGTTGTCGACCATCAGGGTAAGTGGTTTAAATCACTCCAAGCGATACAGGTTCGGATTTATCGGAAGTTCAAGTCCGATAGGCTGGTACAAAGGAAACTATACTGCAACGTATAATATCGGTGGCAGAACAGTGTACCTGAACTCATGGGAGAATTCAACCAAGTTTGTATACATCAGCAATGTTGCTCCTGATGAAAATGGAGAAGTGATCGTGAATTTCTCAACAACAGAAAACGCGAACTACGGATTCAATGCGGGAATGACGATCATGGCTTATGATGATGATGATACAACCGGTCTTGTTGATGGTGCAAGAAGGCTGATGCAGGCTCCGATTGTGCAGCAGGCAGAGGAAGCAAGAGAGATCTCAAATATGCAGGTTCAGGCGAAAGCTTACCCGAATCCGTTCATTGAGCAGATTAATATTGACTTCTTCAATACCGCTTCTTCCAATAATGTAACAGTGGATGTAGTAGATCTTAGCGGAAGAATGGTTTACCGCAAACAGGTAGGCCAGGTACCCGCAGGACCGAATACATTAAGGATGAATACAGGTTCTTCATTGAAACATTCGGGAATTTATCTGGTTAATCTTAGGGTTAACGGAAAGGTTGCCAAAACAGTTAAAATGGTAAAAACCAATAAATAGTGCATTAAAATGCACACATTAAAATCCGGGGAACTATTAGTTTCCCGGTTTTTTTTTCAACTTCGCAGTAATGCCCATAACCGAAACCTTATTCAACCGTAAGTACATTCTTAACATGAGCCGGTATCCCTGGATAGATTATGCCCGGGGCATAACGATTATCCTGGTTTGTTACAGACATGTTTTTGAAGGACTGGTCAATGTAGGTGAAGGTGCCAATAGCTTTTCAGTTCTTAAGTACATCAATATTTTCTTCTTCAGTTTCAGAATGCCCCTGTTCTTTATTATTTCGGGACTGTTTGTGAGTCTTGGATTAAGCCGGAAAGGAATCCAGGAATACGTAGTGAAAAGATTCTCCAATGTATTTTACCCGCTTCTTATCTGGGGTTCCCTTCATATCAGTCTCCAGTTATTATTTGCCGGATACGTACATGCCCAAAGAGTTCCTTTTGATTATATCAATCTAATTATTAACCCAAGAAGAATAGAACAGTTCTGGTATTTGAACGCCTTATTTTTTGTTGGTGTTTTGTATGCACTGATCAAAGTGAAGTTTAATGTAAAAGCGTGGCAACAGGTAACCCTTGGATTATTATTCTTCTGGACTGCAACAGCGATTCGCGATCGGATTGAAACCGGTTTTCTTTTTGATGTGCTGTTCTTTTATTTATTCTTTTCAATAGGAGATTTGCTTGCAACATTTATTTTAAATGCAAAAAATTATAAATGGCTTTCCTCCTGGACAACATTCCTGGTAATTGCGCCGGTTTTTCTTTTTATCCAGCACCAGTTTACATTAATTAATCTCGACAGGCAGGATGATTACTATGTACAATACCAGATGCCCGCATTATATGTAATCGCAGCACTGATTGGAGGAGGATTTATCATCACAATCTGTTTCCTTCTTGAACGGTATAAAAAGATGCAGTTTCTCAGGGTGATAGGATATCATTCTCTTTATATATATGTGATGCATCTAATGATCACTGCCTTTACGAGGATTTTCTTCGTGCGTGTACTGGGAATAAATTCGGTAATACCGATAATGATTGCTGCCCTTGTTCTGGGCATTGTTATACCAATAGTCTTTTTTAATCTTACCAACCGTGCGGGATTATGGTGGCTGTATACTTTCAGGAAGAAAGACAGGATCCCCGTTTCCAGGACAGAGACCCTAGTAGCGGCACCCGGTTTGCTTACTCCAAAAACAAGTTTAAGAAAGGATAAGACTATAGAATCAAATTAATTCGCTGAATGAGCACTGAAACCATAACTGAACCCGTTCCCGTTAAATCAAAGGTCTTCTTTCCGAACCTGGATGGACTTAGATTCATCTCTTTTTTCGTGGTATTTCTATATCACTGCTACATGTCTTTTTTCAGCTACATACAGGAATCGGATCCGGGCACTTATTCAATCATCAAATTGTTATTCAGGCATGGTAACCTGGGGGTGAATTTCTTTTTCGTCTTAAGTGGTTTCCTCATCACTTTTCTTTTGATCCGCGAAAAAGAATTTAAAGGAAGTATTCATGTAGGAAATTTCTATGTTAGAAGGATACTTCGTATTTGGCCTTTATATTATCTCTGCTTATTCATTGCTTTTATTGTTTTTCCGATTTATAAATCTTATTCAGGAGAAGCTTATGTAGAATCAGCAAATCCCTGGTACTATGTTTTCTTCGCAGCAAATTTTGATTTCATGCATACCTGGCCGGTAATGCCGAATGCTTTAATGCTTTCTGTACTCTGGTCGGTTGCAGTTGAAGAGCAATTTTACCTCACCTGGCCATTGATCCTTGGACTGATACCCCTAAGGAAGTACAAATATGTATTCCCGGCTATCATGATCTTCTCCCTTGTTTTCAGATCGTTTTATAATACAAGCCCGGAAGAAGTACATGCTGTAAGATATTTTCACACATTTTCTGTAATCGGAGATATGGCACTGGGTGGATTGTTTGCCTATTTCACTTCTTACGAAAGCAAATTCAGGCAGTTCATCGTTAACATGAGTAAGCCCCTGATCATTGTTATTTATGTTGTTGCAATAGGATTGTATTTATTTAAACACTTATTATTTCCTTGCGGCATCCCAATCATATTTGAAAGATTATTCATTGGAACTGCATTTGGAATGATCATTCTCGAACAGAATTTTTCCCGGAATTCCCTGTTTAAAATGAGCAGGTTCAAAACGATCAGCAAGCTGGGTATTTATACTTATGGATTGTACTGTCTTCACCTGATAGGCATGTTTTTGGTTGCGAAAATCATTGCAAAATTCAACCTCGACCAGAGTTCTGTGATGATCGCATGGGGGTCTGTATTTTTATCCCTGTTATTTTCTGTAGGGATTAGTCTGGCTTCCTATCACTTCTTTGAAAAATGGTTCCTGAATCTGAAGGATCGTTTTGCTGTGATTACTAAAGGTTAAGCGGGTATTCAATTTTTGACTGCAATAGGTAAAGGTGGGTTTGAGAATCAATAATTATATTTAAGGATGCCAGTTTTCCGGAACATCCACAGGAGTTATTTTTTTATTTATTTCTCGGTACTGGGATTGTATCTTTTTTCGCTTCAGAATAATTTTTCTGCATCGCATGATGCGATCACCTACCTGAATCATATAACGAAAGGAGAGCATCTTTTTCATCCGCATCACCTATTATACAATGCGGTTGTAAATGTTTGGCTGAACGTAGGGCATTTTATATTTCCATCAATTCCGCCTCATTATATCATAGAATCATTTTCTGCAGTTTGCGGAAGTGGAATTGTGCTTGTGTCCTATATATTCTTTACCAGAAGATTTTTTCTGAATTATAATACCAGTGCAATATGCAGTGTGATCATTGCATTCAGTTATGGTGTGTGGTGTTACTCAACGAATATCGAAGTTTATGCTCCTTCAATATTGTTCAGCCTCCTTGTGTTGCTTCGTTTGTCACGCAAGGAAATAGCGAACTTTGATCTATGGGTGATATCCGGCTTACATATCCTCGCAACTTTATTTCACCAGGTGAATGTTTTGCTGACTCCAATAATTGTGCTTTACATTTTAAAGTCACATGATGCAAAATGGCGGGCGGCAGCATTATATTTAATTCCTACAACATTTTTTGTACTTGCATCCTACATTCTGGCTGCATGGTTTTATGCGGATGAAAGATCGCTAAGCGGAATATTTAAATGGACTTTATTCTATGCTACAGAACTGGATTACTGGCATCCATTTTCTTTAAACACTTTGCCTTATGTGGCAACGGGTCTTGCTCATGCATTCATAGGAGCGCATTATGTATTCAGGTTACCGTTCCTGGCAGATAAACTCACAGGAGGTATGAGTGAACATTCGCTGTCAGATGAATTATATCTTTCCTCATCCTTAAGCAATGGATTTTCAACAGCACTTTTGTTTTGGTCTGTTCTTGTTGCAATCATAATGGTTTATCTTATTGTGTTATTCCTTATCAATATCCGTAAAAGATTTTCCCTGGTTCAGGGAATCCTTGTTTCAGCGCTTACTATTTACAGCATATTTTTTCTTTTCTGGATGCCTGAAAATCTTGAGTTCTGGATCTTTCAATCCGTCCTGATCTGGATGTTGATTCTCGGTAATCCATCTTTTTTTTCGCGGAAATTTTCAATCATTTTACCTGCAGGTATTGCAGCTGCATTATTTGTAATCAATTATTTTGGAAGCATTGAGTTGCTGGGGAAAAAGGAGTCGGATCTTTATTATTCGAGAGTTTACCCGGTTAGTAAACTCATTGAACCCGGAGATATTATTATTCTTGAAGAACCCTGGATCCTCGATGGGTATGTAAATTATTTCACCTCCGGAAAGTTTTATAAAGCATCCGATGCGAACCTGGTTTCGCTTTCCGGCAGGACCTTAGCTGCGCAGCATAAAGTGGTGATCTTTGAGCGCAACGGAAATCGCAGTCAAACTGTCGATAGTTTGTACAGCCTCTATAAAGAAAGGATCAATACCGCAAATGATTCCATTCCGTTTATCCGCATCATACAATAATCCTAAAATGATGAGAGGTGCATGATTATTTGCGGTTAGGCTATAATTTTACATCCTGCTACCAATACCTGAAGTATATGCGTAAAATTATGTTGATGAGTTTTCTTGTTTTGTCTTTTATCTCCGTGAATGCACAGGAAGAAGAGGAGCAGCGGGGATTCGACAGAAGTAAACTTTTCATTGGAGGGAATTTTGGTATGAGTTTCGGTAACTCCACGTTCATCAATGTATCTCCGCAGATAGGTTACAGGTTCAAAGACTGGTTCGCTGCAGGTACCGGCTTGAATTTTCAGTATTCGTCTTTCAAATCCAGGAATTTCAGCGGAGCAACAGTTTCCCGCGAAAATTATGGCGTGGTAGGAATGAATATCTTCGGACGTGTATATCCGTTGCAGCAGGTCCTGCTCCAGGTTCAGCCCGAAATGAATTACACCTGGGGAAAATATAAGTTATATGGTCCGCCGGATGCGGAAAGCACCCTGGCTGGAAAATTTGTTCCTTCCGTTTTACTGGGAGCCGGTGGGGCAATCCCAACCGGAAGAGGCGCAATCATCATTATGGCTCAGTACGATATTCTTCAAAATGAAAGAACCCCGTATGGTAACAGGGTGTTTTATAATTTCGGATACAATGTAGGGTTCTGATTGCAAAAAGATTTTCCTCACAATCCAGGGATTGATGTATGAGGGTAAAACTAATCGAGCTTATTGAAAACCTCCTTTGCATTGCTGCAGAATATGATCCGTTCATCCAGCGCTTCATATAGAAATCCTTCCCGGTCCATCATTCGCAAATGATTTTGAAGATGGTCATAAAAGCCTCCTGAATTCAGAATGTAGATTTTTTTATCATGGATCTTGAGCTGGTTCCAGGTCAGCATTTCAAACATTTCATCGAGGGTTCCGAATCCTCCTGGAAGAATGATGGCCGCATCACTCATTTCGAAAAGCATTTTCTTTCTGGTATGCATATCGGGTACAACGGCAAGTTCCTGGATATTTTCATGCTGCTGCTCCCATTCGATCAGCAACTTCGGGATAATGCCCATTACATTTCCTCCATTTTCAAGGGCGGCATCAGCGACAGCTCCCATCAATCCTACTTTTCCTCCGCCATAAATTAGTTTCAGATTCAGGATAGCGATCAATCTGCCAAGTTCCGCAGCGTCCTGCATATAAACCTTGTTTTTCCCGGGCTTCGACCCACAAAACACAGCAACCGATTGGATTTTCATGGCGACAAGATACGGAGACGTCACAACAATTTTCCTACCTTGAGCCCGTTTCTGCCAGAAAGAAAGCTGATTTCATGATTTTTTAAACTGCGATATGTCATCAACGGTACTGTTCTCCTTTGTGATCGGATATTTTGTTTTACTGCTCATTGTAGCCTGGTTCACTTCCCGGAATTCCAACAATGATTCCTTTTTTATAGGAAACAAAAGCTCCAACTGGATGCTCGTTGCCTTCGGTATGATTGGTACCTCGCTTTCGGGTGTAACCTTCGTATCCGTTCCTGGAACAGTGGGATCTGCCGGTTTCGCTTATTTTCAGGTGGTGATCGGTTACCTGATCGGTTATCTCCTGATTGCATTTATCCTGCTTCCACTTTATTATAAGCTGAACCTTACTTCCATATATAACTATCTCCAGCAGCGCTTCGGGATGGTATCCTATAAAACCGGGGCACTCTTCTTCCTCATCTCCCGCACACTTGGAGCTACTGCGAGGTTATTCCTTGTGATAAACGTTCTCCAGATCTTTATTCTTAAAGACCTGGGCATCAGTTTCGAAATCACCACATTCGTGATTCTTCTGATGATCCTGCTCTATACTTTCGAAGGCGGGGTGAAAACCATCGTTTTTACCGATACCCTTCAAACCACTTTCATGTTGCTGGGCCTTGTTGTCTGCATTTTCTATGTGAGTGATGCCTCCTTTTCTTCTACTTTAAGTCAGCTGAAGGACCAGGACCTCACACGCATCTTCAATACTGATGTGAACAGTTCCTCCCATTTTCTCAAGCATATCCTGGGTGGTGCGTTCATTACTGTGGCGATGACTGGTCTCGACCAGGAAATGATGCAAAAGAATATCAGCGTACGCACCCTGAAAGATTCCCAGAAGAACATGTTGGTATTCAGCGTGATCATGGCAGTGGTGAACTTCCTTTTCCTGTTCCTTGGTGGTCTTCTTTACCTTTTCGCAGCGGAAAAAGGAATCAATGTACCGGCAGACGACCTGTTTCCGACCGTCGCATTGAATTTCTTACCACCCGCAGTTGCAATTATTTTCATAATAGGGTTGATATCAGCCCTGTTCCCTAGTGCTGATGGTGCCCTGACCGCCCTGACTTCCTCCTTCTGTATCGATATCCTGGGAATGAAAAGGAGGGATGATATGGATGAGGAGGCAAAGAAAAAACTCAGGCTGATGGTTCACTTCAGCTTTGCAGTACTGTTTTTCCTCCTGGTAATTGGATTCAAACTGATGAACAACAAGTCCATTATTGATGTGATCCTGAAAGTCGCCGGATTTACTTACGGTCCTTTGCTTGGTCTGTTCGCATTCGGGATTTTAACAAAACGCAGCATAAACGATCGCCTCTCTTTGATAGTCTGTCTCGTTGCACCTTTACTGATCCTGGGAATAGACTTTATCAATAATATTGAATGGTACGAAAAGCAGCTTAAAGTAAGCGGACCATGGGTCGACAATCTTCGTTCCGCATCAAAATCCATGTTCGGATCTTTTAAAATCGGTTATGAATTATTGATCTATAATGGAATTTTGACCTTCATTGGTCTTTGGATGATCTCAAAAAAGGAGAAATGAATATTGCAGATCCACTGATAGAAGCATATGCCGCATCGTTTTCTGATCCGGAATCTGAGCTGTTGAAAGAAATTCATGAGCAGACCCTGGCCGAACATACCCGTGGACATATGATCAGCGGCCATCTCCAGGGACAGTTTTTACAATTCATTTGCAATATCCTGAAGCCGTTGAGGGTTTTGGAGATCGGAACTTTTACCGGATACAGTGCGCTGTGTATGGCGCCGGGACTGGCTGAAGGAGGAGAGATTCATACCATTGAAATGAGAGAAGAAGATGCTGAACGTGCAAGGCAAAATTTCAATAGGTCAAATCAGGGTGATAGGATAATTTTGCACATTGGTAATGCGTTAGAGATCATTCCGACACTTGACCAGACCTGGGACCTTGTATTCATAGATGCCGATAAGGTTAGTTACGAACTGTACTACCGGATGGTGTTACCGAAAATCAGACCTGGTGGAGTGATCCTGGCCGACAATGTTTTGTTTCATGGCCAGGTAGTGGAAGATCCGATTAAAGGGAAGAATGCAAAAGCAATGCACTCCTTTAATCAAATGGTAAGTGCAGATCAGCGGGTAGAAAAAATGATCCTGACGTTGAGAGACGGATTGATGCTGATCCGGAAAAAGTAAATCACAGTAAGAAGATACATGAAAAAACTATTTGCAGTTGTTGCAGCCATTTCGATCTCACTGGGAACATTTGCCCAGAGAGCTGATGAAGTGATGGAATACATCAACCAGTACAGGGAAATGGCAATTGCTGAAATGGTAAGGACCGGTGTTCCGGCAGCTATCAAATTGGCTCAGGGCATTCATGAAACTGGTGCCGGAAAAAGTGAGTTAGTACTGAAATCAAATAATCATTTTGGTATCAAATGTAAATCGAACTGGACCGGTGGAAAGGTTTATCATGATGACGATGCAAGCGGAGAATGTTTCAGAAGTTATGATGATCCTAACCAGTCTTATATTGATCATTCCGATTTTCTGAAAAAGAACCAGCGTTATGCATTCCTGTTTCAACTCGATCCGCACGATTATAAAGGATGGGCATACGGACTGAAAAAAGCAGGATATGCAACCAATATCCGCTATTCAAATATCCTCATCAAACTGATCGAAGAATATAACCTCCAGCAGTATACGCTGATTGCGTTGGGAGAACTGAAGTCATCCGATGTGATGATGGTTTCAAACAAACCACAGGAATCGCCGATGAAAGTAAGTAATGCGGTGATCCGAACTGAAGAACCTGCAAGACCAAAACACCTTGATTATCCTGTAGGTGAATTCAAGCTGAACAATACTAAAGTGATCTTTGCTAAAGAGGGTACCTCTTTACTTTCGATCGCAAATCAATATGAACTTTCCTATTCAAGACTGCTTGAGTTCAATGATATGAAAGATGTTGATGTGCTGGAAGAAGGACAGCTTATCTATCTGCAGAGAAAAAGAAAAGTAGGAGCAAGAGAATTTCATGTGGTAGCGGAGGGTGAGACTATGTATGATATTGCACAGTCAGAGGGTATCAGACTGGAAGCGCTTGCTGCACTTAATAAGATTAATCATTCCATGCAACCTGCAGTGGGAGAGAAGTTACATCTTCAAAAAGAAGCCCTGGTAAAACCAATTCTGGAAGATGAGGTAAAGAATGTAGTTTCAGAAATCGGGATTCCCGATAATAAGGATCTTGCAAAAGGACTCTCACGTCATGTCGTACAAACAAAAGAAACTTTGTACAGCATTGCGAGAAAGTATGGTGTTGGAGTAGAAGAATTAAAAGAATGGAACAGGTTATCCGGAACGGATCTGAGGATCGGGCAGGAACTGGTGATCCTAAAAAACTAAACATGTCAGTAATTCAAGTTCACGACAAATCTTTCGAGCCTTATATCACATCAGAAGAAATTCAGAAACGCGTAAGTGAGCTTGCCGCAATTCTTGATAAAGAATATGCAGGAAAGAAACCTTTGTTCATCGCAATCCTGAACGGATCATTTGTTTTTGCTGCAGATCTTTTCAGGAGACTGACTATTGAAGCGGAGATCTGTTTCATTAAACTTGCATCCTATAAAGGAACGAAATCATCCGGCCAGGTAATCACTGCGATCGGACTTGATACGGATCTGTACGGAAGAGAGATCGTGATCATTGAAGATATTGTGGATACAGGAAAAACGCTTACTGAATTCTTACCTCAATTACATCACCAGCAACCTGCATCTTTGAAGATTGTTGCATTGCTTCATAAACCCGAAGCAACAAAGTATGATCTGAAGATCGATTACCTGGGATTCTCCATACCCGATAAGTTCGTGGTAGGTTATGGACTCGACTATGATGGTTTCGGAAGAAATATTCCTGCCATTTACAGGCTTTGCGAATAAAATCAGTATTCATGTACCTCTGAATAGTTACATTAGTACCTAGTAATATCCCTTTGAAAAATATCGCTGCCATATTAATTCTGATGATATGGTGCTTTACTGGCTCCGCACAATTTTACTTCCGTGGGGAAGTGAAGGATGTTCAGAATAATGGACTCAGCAATGCCAGGATCGTACTTCATTCAAACCAGTATGTTTATCATACAGGTATGGGAGGAGCATTTGGAATCACTACCGAAAAACCAAAGGATTCCATCACTATTTCTCTCGAAGGGTATGTAACCCAGTCAGCAGTCCTGGACGCATCTACCTATGCAATTATCATTTTAAAATCATCACTGCCTGCACCTGTAGTTCAAACCAACAGACTTCTTTCCTTTACAAAAGATCTTCCTTTTAATAAAACGGATGCTATCCAGGCTGGAAATGAGAGTTACAGCAATGTTGTAAAGAACCAGTTTGTTTCGGCACAACGATTTCCTGAAACCGGGTTTGCATTAAATACGGATAAAGCTTCTTATAGTAATATCAGGCGCTTCCTGAATATGAACAGTTTTGTTCCGGAAGATGCAGTAAGACCGGAAGAAATGCTGAACTATTTCAACCTTGGATATATTCAGCCACCAACTGATAGTACTTTCTCTTTTCATTCCTATATTTCTGATTGTCCCTGGAATGATCAGAACAAACTTCTGTTCCTGCAGGTCTCTGCAAAAAAAATCGATCCGAGAAGTATTCCTCCGAGCAATCTTGTATTCCTTGTCGATGTTTCGGGTTCAATGGATATGCCGAACAGGTTGCCTTTATTAAAGTCTGCCTTTAAATTACTGGTGGATAATCTCCGTGCACAGGATACCATTTCAATAGTAGTATATGGATCAACGACCGGCGTCTGGCTGCGACCAACTTCCGGAGAAGAAAAAGATAAGATCAGGAAAGCAATTGAAGAACTGACTCCAGTCGGATCCACGCCCGGAGAATCCGGAATTCGTTCTGCTTACAGGGTTGCTAAAAGCCAGTTTATTAAAAATGGAAATAATCGCGTGATCCTTGCTACAGACGGGGATTTCAATGTTGGTCAGTCTACGGAGGACGAGCTAGAAGTTTTAATTACGCAACACCAGCAGATGGGAATTTACCTGACCTGTCTGGGAGTTGGTATGGGAAATTATAAAGATTCAAAGCTGGAGATCCTGGCGAAAAAAGGAAATGGAAATTTTGCTTATCTCGACAGTGAAAAGGAAGCAGAGAAAGTCTTGGTGAAAGAATTTACGCAAACACTTTATACAGTGGCCGATGATGTTTATCTGAATATCCGTTTCAATCCAAAAGCGGTTGAGCATTACCGTTTGATCGGGTATGATAACAAATACAAAGCGCTGACGGATAGTTTAAGTAAAATGGAAGGAGGAGAGATAGGATCCGGCCAGAATACGATGGTTCTTTTTGAGCTCACTCCTTATTTGAAAGATGGAAATTCCATTGTAAGTGGTGACCTGAATTCAGGCGTTGCTGAAGTTGAGGCTCATTATAAAATTCCATATGATTCTTCAGAAAAGATCAGCAAATTTAACTGTAAGAACAATTACATTTCATTTGAAGAGCTTCCTTCTTTTTACCGGTTTTCCTCGGCAGTAGCCATGTTTGGCGAATTACTCCGTGATTCAAAATTTGTGAAGTCGGGGCGTTGGAATGATATTACCCATTTTGCAAAACATGCCGTCGAACCAAATGATGCGATCCAGCAGGAATTTTTGGTGCTGGTAGAAAAAGCTGCTAAGCTTTACAGAAGAAAGAACAGGAGATAAACCATTATCAGATGGAATAAAAAAAGCAAAGTCTTTTTGACTTTGCTCTTCACTGTTATTATTCTATTACGTTAAGTAAACATTTCCCTTACCCTGTCGAAGAAAGTTTTATCTGACTTTTCCGGTTGTGGTTTGAAATTCTGTGAATCGTTCATTTTTTCAAGCTGTGATTTTTCTTCAGAGCTTACATGTTGAGGAGTCCAGATATTTACAAAGATCAGCTGATCACCTTTTTCATAGGAGTTGACCGCTGGGAATCCTTTTCCTTTTAATCGGAAGATCTTTCCGCTTTGGGTACCTGCCGGGATCTTGATCTTCGCCCTTCCATCTATTGTAGGAATTTCAACCTGGGTTCCGAAAACTGCATCCGGGAAGGAGATATGAAGTTCATATACTACATTGATTCCGTCGCGGTGTAGTTCCTTGTGTGGTTCTTCTTCAATCAGTATAATCAAATCACCGGCACTGCCGCCTCGTTCACCGGCATTCCCTTTTCCTCCAACACTTAGTTGCATTCCTTCCTGCACACCGGCAGGAATATTCAGTTCAACCATTTCTTCCCCATACACTCTTCCTTCACCTTTACAGGCTCCGCATTTATGAGTGATGGTAGTTCCTTCGCCGTTACAGGTAGGACAGGTAGTTACTGTTTGCATCTGTCCAAGGAAAGTATTACTTACCCTTCTGACCTGTCCGCTACCGCCGCAGGTTCCACAGGATTGAACAGAGTTTTTGTCTTTAGCTCCGGATCCGCCGCAAGTGGTACAGCCAACATATTTTTTAACCTTCACCTGTTTGGTCACGCCTTTGGCGATTTCTTCATAGGTGAGTTTTATTTTGATGCGAAGATTGCTTCCTCTTGCACCGCGTGCACGCTGGCCACCGCCTCTGCGTCCGCCGCCACCACCACCTCCGAAGAAGCTTCCGAAAATATCCTCTCCGAAAATATCACCAAACTGGCTGAAGATATCTTCCATATTAGGGTTTCCGCTGAAGCCTCGACCGTTGTTGCTCATTCCCGCATGACCGAAACGATCATATTGTGACCTCTTATCAGCATCACTCAGCACTTCGTAAGCCTCGGCTGCTTCCTTGAATTTTTCTTCTGCAGCCTTATCACCAGGATTCCGGTCGGGGTGATACTGCATCGCTACCTTACGGTAGGCCTTCTTTATGTCATCAGCAGAGGAGTCTTTCGACACACCCAATATTTCGTAGTAATCTCTTTTTGACATGTTCGGTTTGTAAATGCACGGGGTACGTGCGGATTTATGATGTTAATTCAAAGGTTATTTTCCAACCACCACTTTAGCAAAGCGGATGATTTTATCGTTCAGATAGTATCCTTTTTCAACTTCATCGATCACTTTTCCAGCCATTTCGGGTGACGGAGAAGGGATTTCAGTAATTGCTTCATGCATATCAGGATTGAATTCGGTTCCAATACTTTCCATCGGTTTCAGTCCACGAGCCTGCAAAGTATTTCTGAGTTTTGTGAATACCAGCCTGAATCCTTCCTTAAGGGCTTCCAGATCCTGGGCATTTTTCAGTTGTTTTTCCGCTCTTTCACTGTCATCAAGTACTTCCAGCAGTGATCCGATAACATCTTTACCGGCAGTTGAAATCAGTTCAATTTTCTCTTTGGCGGTACGGCGACGGAAATTGTCGAACTCGGCAGCCTGACGGAGGTACTTGTCTTTCAGCTCTTCCACTTCAGACTGTAATTTTTGCAGCTGACCGGAATCTTCCTGCTCTGAACTGGCATCTTCATTTCCGTTAGCAACTTCCTCTGATGATATGGGTTGTTGATCCTTAAGTTCTTCCTGTATATTTTTTTCTTCCATGTTCTGATAAATTGTCGGCAAAGGTAAGGTTGTCAAGAACTTTGCCAATGGTAAAGGTTGGCCAAATTGACATTAATTGATGAATTTCATGATAACCTTAGTGTACTTTTTACACTATTTGTTAAAAAAAAATTAAAAAAAATCAGCAATTTCTTGCAGCGAATCTAAGGTTAAACTTATCTTAGGAAAGTATTAACTAATTGCGGTTCAATACTAACGATTGTTTGTGTTCCTGTTACATGGTTCGAGTAGCAGATAAATTTCTTCCCGTCAGATGAGCGTATGTTCATGACACGACACTCCGTTGGTTGAACTTTCCAATATTAATTAAGGGCCTACAGAAAGGCAGAGGCTATCAGGCAGGTTAAGTGTGATTACAAATCAGGGTAATATAAATTTTGCTGTATAAACCATTTTTTTACAACCCAACAATCAAAAACCAGCATTTATGCCTTCAAGACTAACGGTTATCCGGTGGTGGCTTACCGGTTGTTTGCTATTCTTCGCCACTTTTGCCTTTGCGCAACGCTCGGTTTCTGGTAAGGTTACCAGTGATGCCGACAAGCAGCCAATTTTTGGGGCTACGGTTTCAGTGAAAGGAACCAATGTAGCGACCCAGACCAATTCAGAGGGAAACTTTACGCTCACTGTACCTGCCGACAGAAACACCCTGGTGATTTCTTTCGTGGGTTTTGAGAGTATTGAAGTTCCCGTTACAAGTGGAACTGTTAACGTATCCATGAAGGAGCGTACTACAACGCTGACCGACGTGGTTGTTACCGGTTATTCATCCCAGGCTAAAAAAGACATTACGGGTTCGGTTGCTGTTGTAAAAACAGAAGACCTGAAAGCTGTTCCTGCCGCAAATGCTGAATCTCAGCTGCAGGGTAGAGCTTCGGGTGTGACTGTTACAACTTCAAACCAGCCGGGTGATGGTGCCCAGGTTCGTATCAGGGGTTTTGGTTCGTTTGGTAATAACCAACCCCTTTACATCATTGATGGAGTTCCTACAGATGGTTTGGGTGGTTTGAACCCAAATGATATTGAATCCATGCAGGTTTTGAAAGATGCGGCAGCTGCCTCAATTTATGGAGCCAGAGCATCTAGTGGTGTAATCATTGTGACTACCAAAAAAGGTAAAGCAGGTTCAGCAAAGGTTGCCTATAATATGTATTATGGAACCCAGGACCCGGGAAAGGGATGGACCAATCTGTTAAATACAGATGAGTTTGCTCAATTAAACTGGCTGGCACTTAAAAATGCAGGGCAGGTGGATCCCGTGACAGGTAATCCAACTCACCCTCAATACGGTAATGGTGCTAATCCTGTAATTCCTGATTATATTCTTCCTTCCGGAAAGTTTGAAGGAGATCCTTTAGTTGATCCTTCACTGTATTTCCTGAATCCGGATGCCAATTATCTGATCGTTCGTGCGAATAAGCAGGGTACCAACTGGTATAAGGAACTTACTCAGAATGCCCCAATTATGAACCATAACATCTCAATGAGTGGTGGTGCTGATAAGAGCAGATATATGTTCAGCTTCGATTACTTTGATCAGAAGGGTATTATTATTGAAAACTTTTACAAACGTTATACCGCCAGGTTAAATACTGAATTTAATGTCAAAAAGAATATCAGGATCGGTGAAAATCTCCAGGTACTTGTAGCTCAGAATAACAGGGCAGGAAACAATGGAGAAGGAACTGAGATCGGTATGGCTTATCGTAATCAGCCTATCATTCCTATCTACGACATTGCAGGGAATTTTGCAGGAACAAAAGGTCAGCAATTGGGTAACGCTGCGAATCCTATTGCAACCCGTTTGAGAGCAAAGGATAACAGGGGTAATGATTTCAGCATTTTTGGAAATATGTATGCAGAAGTTGATTTCTTAAAAAACTTTACTGCGAGGACAAGCTTTGGAGGAAATATTGCTCAGTATGATTTTAATACTTATGATTATAAGACATACGAGCGTTCTGAAAATAATACCGGAAATTCTTTTTATGAGGAGTTTGGTCGCTTCAGATCCTGGACATGGACAAACACCCTTCAGTACAAAAACACTTTTGCTGAAGTCCATGATGTAACTGTTTTGGCGGGAACTGAAGCAGTTGAAAGTTGGGGTCGTGGAATAAGTGCCAGCAGAAATGATTATTTCGTGGACAATCCTGATTTCCGCTCTCTAAACAGTGGAGCTAGTGGTCAGAGAAATGGTGGAGCACCATATACACCAAGATCTTTATTCTCATTATTTGGTAAAGTCGATTATGCATATAACAATAAATACCTTGTTAGTGCGACTTTCCGTAGAGATGGTTCTTCGGTATTTGGCCCAAATTATCGCTATGGTAATTTCCCTGCTGTATCTCTGGGATGGAGGGTTTCTGAAGAAGATTTTATGAAAAATATTAAGTGGCTTAATGATTTAAAAATTCGCGCCAGCTATGGTGAAATGGGTAACCAGAACGCTGTACCGGGCGGAAATGCCTTCACCCAGTTTAGTGGTGGTATTGGATCTTCTTACTATGACATCACAGGTTCATCAACCGGCGTAGTTCAGGGTTTCCAGACAAATTTTGTAGGTAATCCTGATGGTAGATGGGAAACTAATAAGACTACTAACGTAGGTATTGATGCAACACTATTCGGAGGTAAAACAGAAGTGATCCTTGAGTGGTATAAAAAGGAAACCAGTGACCTTTTATATAGCCTTCCTCTTCTTTCCAGTGGTGGTGCTGCAGTATCTGCTAATCCTGCTGCTTACAATGTAGGTAGTATGCGCAACACCGGTATCGATCTCCTGATCAACCAGCGTGCAAATATTGGTGGATCTAACGGATTGAAACTGGATGCAACTTTTACCTTTACTACTTATAATAACGAGATCACCAAAATCGCGGATGGAATTCCATTCTTTGATTATAATAATGGAGAAAGCGGACGTGTAGGTGGTGTATTTGTAAGAAACCAGGTTGGAAATTCTGTTGCTGGATTTTATGGTTACAAAGTAATCGGATTATTCCAAAGTGCGGAAGATGTAACAAAATCTCCTACTCAGGATGGTGCCGGTCCGGGTCGTTTCAAATACCAGGATACAGATGGTAATGGTACTATCTCTCCTGAGGACCGTGTTTTCTTTGGTGATCCTAATCCAGATTTTACTGCAGGTTTGAATCTGAACCTGTCTTATAAAGGATTTGACCTTTCAACATTCTTCTACACTGTACAGGGTAAAGATGTTATTAACTACGTTAAATGGTGGACTGACTTCTGGCCTTCATTCCAGGGTGGAAAAAGTAAAGCTGCATTGTATGAATCATGGTTGCCAAACAGGACTAATACGAATGTTCCTATTGCTGAGAACGTTTCAAACTTCAGTAATAACAACGCTCCAAACTCATACTACATGGAAGATGGTTCATATATCAGGATGAAGAACCTCACTTTAGGTTATACACTTCCTGGAAGTCTGACAAACAGGGTTAAGATCGATCGTCTGAGACTATATGTTCAGGCAACCAACCTGTTTACCATTACGAATTATTCCGGACTTGATCCTGAGATTGGTGGTGACGACCGCGGTTTCGGATTCGATGCCGGTGTATATCCAACAGTTAAGCAGTACATCGTAGGATTGAACCTGAATTTTTAAACTAGTGAATAATAATATAGCTGTATGAAAAAATATATTTATTCCATATCTGTTCTTGCACTTGTCAGCGTAATTACTTACTCCTGTAGCAAGAGCTTTTTGGAGAAGCCCTTAAAGGGCGTACTCGATGAAAGTACGTTAGCTAACAAGAGAGGAGTGGAAGCCTTACTTATCGGTGCCTATTCATTATTGGATGGTACACAAAGAGGAGGTGTAACAATCGGGGGTTGGGAAAGTGCCGGTTCCAACTGGGTTTATGGAGGTGTTGTAGGTGGAGATGCGCACAAAGGATCAGATGCAGGTGACCAGCCGGCAATCAATCCGATGGAACGTTTCGAGCACAATGCAACCAACCCGTATTTTGATATCAAATGGGCGGTTTGTTATGAAGCAATTACCCGTTGTAACGCAACATTGAGAGTTCTTGCCAAAGCAACAGATATCAGTGCCGATGATCAAAAAAGGATTGCCGGGGAAGCACGTTTCCTTCGCGCGCATTACTATTTTGAACTGAAGCGCATGTTCAATAAAGTTCCCTGGATCACTGAAGAAAGCGAGTCTTTCAATCTTCCGAATGACACGGATATCTGGCCAAACATCACGGCTGATATGCAATTTGCATATGATAATCTTACAGGTACAATGAACGCGAAAGGTCGTGCCAACAAATGGGCAGCTGCTGCATACCTCGGTAAGATTTATCTGTATCAGAAAGACTGGACCAATGCACAGAAATACCTGGATGAAACCTACCGTATAGGTACTAATGCACAGGGTCAGAAATATGCATTGCTTGCAAGGTACCAGGACAATTTCAATGCGGAAACCAAAAACAGTACTGAATCAGTATTCGCTATCCAGTATTCTGTAAATGATGGTGCTCCTGATGCCGGTAATGGCGGATGGGGTGATGTATTGAACTTCCCTTACCTTTCCGGTGGTTCACCTGGAGGATGTTGCGGATTTTATGCTCCTTCACAGGACCTGGTGAACTCTTTCCAGGTAGAAGCAAGTGGGTTGCCAGATGTTGATAATTACAACAAAACTGAATTGAAAAATGATTTCGGTCTGGAAGTTGGTGATCCGTTCACTGTGGATACAGATCCTGTGGATCCTCGTCTTGACTGGACAGTTGGTCGTCGTGGTATTCCTTACCTCGACTGGGGTCCAATGTTAGGTAAGTCATGGGTTCGCGACCAGGGTTATTCAGGTCCATACGTTTCGATTAAAAATACCTACTACAAATCTCAGCAGGGAGTTTTAACAGACAGATCTTTCTGGACCTCGGGTGTAACTGCAAACAATTACACGATCATCCGTTTTGCAGACGTTATCCTGATGCTTGCAGAAGCTGAAGCACAATTAGGAAATCTTCAAAGAGCTACTGATCTTGTAAATGAAGTAAGAAACCGCGCAAAAAATCCTGCAAGCAGGGTTCCTGGTTCTCCAGCAACTTACAAGGTTGAACCTTATGCAGCAACTTTCGCAAGTAAGGAAGATGCATTGAAGAAGATTTACTTTGAAAGAAAAATTGAACTGGGTATGGAAGGTCACAGGTTCTTTGACCTGGTTCGTTGGGGTATTGCAGAAACTGAATTGAATAAATACCTGAAATATGTTAGTGGAGATGACCCTGCTCATCCGGTAGTTAATAAACGTCTCTACCTGAGAGGAGCAAAGTTTACTCCTAATAAAAATGAATACTTCCCGATTCCTCAGCGCCAGATTGATTTGAGTGCAGGAGCCGGAACCGCAGTATTGGTCCAAAACCCTGGATACTAATCCTGGTTTTGATTAAATAAAAAGGAGGCAGAGCTTGATCTCTGCCTCCTTTTTTTATGTAAATTGACCGAATAACCCCGCAAAAACTTATTCATGATCCGCCTTCGATTGCCTGCTGTATTATTTGCATTGGTTTTACTTTTTGGTTGCTCTGAGAATAAGCTTTTTGAAAAAGTTTCTTCCGAAAGTTCAGGCATTGCATTTAATAATAAAATCATTGAAGATGATTCCATTAATATCCTGGATAAATCCAATGTATATAACGGCGGTGGAGTAGGGATAGGTGACTTTAATAATGATGGTCTGCAGGATATCTACTTTACCGGAAACATGGTTGCCAATAAACTTTATCTTAATAAAGGCAACATGAAATTCGAGGATATAACCAGTTCTGCTGAGGTAGACGGCCAGGGAAGATGGGGCAGAGGTGTTGCTATTGTGGATATAAATGCGGACGGCTTAATGGATATGTATGTTTGTGCTTCCATTCATGATGATCCGGAAAAAAGAAGAAATCTTCTTTACATAAACCAGGGTCTCAAAGATGGTAAACCAACCTTTAAAAACCTCGCAAAAGAATACGGCCTGGATGATACCACCCATTCCACTATGGCTTCTTTCTTTGATTATGATAATGATGGTGACCTGGATGTGTTCATTGCGGTTAACCAGATTATAGATACAGATTTCCCAAACAGATTTCGTTCGAGATTATTGAACAACGAACATCCAAGTACAGGGCGCTTATATCGTAATGATTTTGATTCTACTGTGAATCATGCATTCTTCAAAAATATTTCTGCCGAAGCCGGTACTACCATTGAAGGTTACAGTCATGCAGTTTCCATTTCTGATATTAATATGGATGGATGGAAAGACATTTATATAACCAATGATTATCTCTCTAATAATATTCTATATACCAATAATAAAAACGGAACATTTTCTGATAAGATTACAACCTACCTCAAGCACACTTCTGCAAATGCAATGGGCTGTGATATCAATGATATCAACAATGATGGTTACAATGATATTATTGAACTCGATATGAATCCAAAAGATAACTATCGAAAGAAGATGATGCTTAACGCAAACAGCTACCAAACTTACCAGAACAGTGATTACTTTAATTACCAGTACCAATATGTAAGAAACTCTTTACAGCTGAATCAGGGACCAACCGGAAGAACTGATTCATCTGATTTCATTTTCAGTGATATTGCCTTTTACTCAGGCATCGCAGAAACCGACTGGAGCTGGGCCCCTATGGTTGCCGACTTCGACAATGATGGTTATCGGGATATTATTGTTACAAACGGATTCCCCAAAGATGTAACCGACCATGATTTTATTACCTTCCGGAATGAAGCATTTTCCATTGCAAGCAAAGAACAATTACTTCAGCAGATCCCTGAAGTTAAAATCCCCAACTATGCTTACAGGAATACAGGAAACTTAAAATTTGAAGACCTGACAAAAGAATGGGGACTGGAAATTCCAGGTTTTTCAAATGGTGCTGCTTATGCAGATCTGGATAACGACGGAGACCTGGATATGGTCGTGAATAATATCAACGATAAAGCATTTTTGTATAGAAACAATGCAAGACAACAAAAAGAACCTTCCTCATATTTAAGGTTGAAGCTCGAAGGAAATCTTCAAAATAAATCAGGTATTGGTTCATGGATTTATATTTATACGGATAGTGTGAAATTGACCTATGAAAATAATCCCTATAGAGGATACCTTTCTTCAGTTCAATCCGATCCGCAATTTGGTTTGGGAAAAATCACTAAGGTTGATTCCCTTGTAATCATCTGGCCGGATCACAAAAAACAGGTAATAACAAATATCAAACTGAATGATGTAAATACAATTAAATATACGGATGCAAACCAGGTTTATAACTGGTCGCTGCCTTTAAAAACAAATGCACTATTGAAAGAAATCACTGACAGTGTTGGAATAAATTATGTGCACCAGGAACGTGATTTTGTTGATTTCAACATTCAGAAATTATTACCCCATAAATTCTCGGAATACGGTCCTTCACTAACTGTTGGTGATGTAAATGGAGACGGCTTGCAGGATATTGTTTGCAGTGGAGCGAAATCATTTAGTGCAGAAATTTTTCTTCAGCAACCAAATGGAAAATTCATTCAAAAGTCTTTATTGAACCAGGTGCAGTCAAACCAGAAGCAGTCGGAAGATGCAGGTATTTTGCTCTTTGATGCCGACGGTGATAAGGATCCTGATCTTTATATTGCAAGCGGCGGATATGAAAATTCACCTGAATCACCCGAATACCAGGATCAGCTTTATTTAAACGACGGGAAAGGAAATTTTACGATTGACTTAAATGCATTGCCAAAAAACTATACCAGTAAATCTGTTGTAAAATCATCTGATTATGATCATGATGGTGACCTGGATCTTTTCATTGGAGGAAGAGTAAAGCCGGGTGAATATCCAAAACCTGTATCAAGTTTTATTTTAAGAAACGATAGTAAGAATGGCCTTGTTAAATTTACTGATGTAACCAGGGAAGTGTCTCCAGAATTGGAAAACATTGGACTGATATCAGATGCAAGCTGGTCTGACATCGACAAGGATGGTTGGGATGACCTGATGCTTGCAGGCGAATGGATGGCAATTACTGTCTTTAAAAATGAAAATGGCAAACTGAAAAACATTACAAAGGGATCAGGATTGGAAAATGATCTGGGCTGGTGGGGATCACTCGCTTCCGGTGATTTTGATAATGATGGTGATATCGATTTTGTTGCCGGTAATCTGGGACTAAACAGTTTTTACAGAGCTTCTGAAAAAGAGCCTGTAAAAATCTATGCAAAAGACTTTGATAATAATCAGAGCTATGATGCAATTCCAACTTTGTTTCTACCAACATCCGGCCAGGACAAAACCCGCAAAGAGTATCCTGCGCAAACACGCGATGACCTGATCAAACAGATGATCTCTTTCCGTGCAAAATTTCAGAATTATAAATTGTATGCGGATGCACCTTTTGAAACCTTCTTTTCTCCGGAGGAAATGAAAGATGCACTGGTATTATCAGCCAATAATTTTCAGCATTGCTTAATAAGAAATAATGGCGGAGGAAAATTTGAATTGGTCCCGCTGCCTCAGAGTGTTCAGTTTTCCTGTATCAATGGAATGGCAGTTACCGATATTAATGGAGATGGAAATGCGGATATCATTGCAAATGGAAATGATTATGGGACAGAGGTTTCTGTAGGAAGATACGATGCATGTAATGGGTATGTTTTACTGGGAGACGGAAAAGGATCCTTCCGTAATTTATCCATTCTTGAATCAGGATTATTTGTTCCGGGAAATGGGAAAGCAATGGTAATGTTGACTAACCCCGATGCACAAACGATTTTTGCAGCCAGTCAGAACCGGGGCCGACTGAAAATTTTTGGATTGAATAAGGAAACTTTACCCGTTGTACAGAAAAAGCCATTGGCAAGAAAATGATTTTATTTATTGCAACTGCAAAATTTTTTTTTATTCATTGCTTATATTGATCTAACCCTTAAACGAAGCTTATGAAAAAATTACTGATGATCTGTGTTGTTCTGCAGTTTTTGAGTTGCAGGGAAAGTATAGATGCTGATCCATCCATCCTGGAAGATGCGAAAGTGATACATACCAATACAGATCAGCTATCGCAAGTTATAATCTATGATGTATTTTCTCCACCGGTAGCAAGCAGGATCTACGCTTATACCTCTCTTGCAGCTTACGAAGCGATCCGGCATAATGAACCTGGCTATCCTTCTCTTGCTGCACAGATGCATGGATTCAAAGAGATCCCTCAGCCTGAGAATGGAAAGAAATATAATTACCTGCTTGCATCCTCAAAAGCATTTTTCACGGTTGCTGAAAAAGTAACTTTCTCAGTTGATACACTTAGGAAATATTATAAACCTTTATTTGATCAATACAAATCTTTACTAGATAAAGAAACATTTGAAAACTCCATCGCTTTTGGTGAGGCTGTAGGAAACTCGATCCTCGAAAGAACCAAAGTCGATCATTATAAGGAAACACGTGGGATGCCTAAATTTCTGGGAGTTACAGAACCCGGCAAATGGCGGCCAACACCCCCGGATTATATGGATGGTGCAGAACCAAACTGGGCAAAGATCCTTCCTCTTACAATGGATTCAGCACTTCATTTTCCCGCGCTTCCACCTCCGCTTTATTCAACAGATACAAACGGATTATTTTATAAAACAGCTAAAGAAGTTTATACGATCTCGAAAAATCTAAGTCCTGAACAAATTGAAATTGCGAAATACTGGGATGATAATCCTGCCGTAATGGAACATTCAGGTCACCTGATGTTCACCAACAAAAAGATCACTCCTGTTGGGCATTGGATCGGCATCACAACGATCGCCTCAAGAATGAAATCTCTGTCTGCAGTAGAAGCCGCCCAGGCTTATGTGATGACTGCAACTGCGATCTTTGACAGCTTTGTTGCCTGTTGGGAGGAGAAGTACAAAAGCCAGTTGGTTCGCCCGGTGACTGTCATCAATGAATCCATGGACCGTGACTGGTCCCCCTTATTGCAAACTCCTCCTTTCCCCGAACATACCAGCGGGCACAGTACTATTTCTGCATCTGCGGCGATTGTGCTCACAAAAAGATTCGGTGATAATTTTGCTTTTGAAGACACCAGCGACCTGGCCTATATCGGTATGAAACGTAAGTTCAATTCCTTTATGGATGCAGCCATGGAAGCTTCGATCAGCAGGTTATATGGAGGCATTCACTATCGCACCGGCGTGGAAGAAGGAACGAGGCAGGGAACAAGAATCGGAGAATACATCAATGATAAAATAAGATTGAAAGAAGAAGATTCTACTGCCGGAAAGCGAAAATCAGAATAACTCATCGCTTAAACCTTTGTTTCCTACTTTTGCGCCATGAAGACGAGCGTTATACTGAAAAGAAGGATCAGCAACCGGGTGCTGAACGGGCATCCATGGATCTTTGCAAATGAAGTTCACCAGGTTGACGGAAATGCTGAACCCGGTGCAATCGCCGACGTCTTTACAATCGATAAAAAATTCCTGGGTCGTGGTTATATGAATCCAAGGTCCCAGATCCTTGTAAGATTATTAACCCGCGACCGCAATGAAGAGATCAATGCCGATTTCTTTTACAGAAGATTACTTTCCGCGTGGGAGTATCGTCAGCGAATAGGATACAAAGAAAACTGCAGGCTGATCTTCGGAGAAGCCGATATGCTTCCACAGCTGATCATTGATAAATTCAACGACTACCTCGTAATACAAACCCTTGCCCTGGGGATCGATCTCTGGAAACCGGCCATCGTTGAAGCGCTGGTTAAGATCTTCAATCCGAAAGGGATCTATGAAAGGAATGATATTCCCGTTCGTGAACTTGAAGGACTTCAGCAGGTAAAAGGTCCATTGTATGGTGAATTTGATCCGAAGATCGAGATCACTGAAAATGGTTTAAAGTTCCTGGTCGATATTGAAAACGGGCAGAAGACAGGGTATTTCCTCGATCAGCAGGACAATCGCCGGGCAATCCAGCATATTGTAAAAGGAGCTGATGTGCTGGGTGCATTTACCTATACCGGAACTTTCGAAATTCATGCAGCTCATTATGGAGCCAAATCAGTCCTGGGGCTTGATATTTCACAGAATGCAGTAGACCAGGCGAACAAAAATGCCGCATTAAATGGATATGGTGATATTGCCCGCTTTGAAGCGGTGAATGCATTTGATGTGCTGAAGCAATGGGGGAAGGATGGTAGACAGTACGATGTGGTTATGCTGGATCCTCCGTCGTTTACCAAGACCAGGGAGAACATTCAAAAAGCAATCACCGGGTATAAAGAGATCAATCTTCGCGGAATCAAACTGATCAAACCGGGCGGGTTCCTGGTTACATCAAGTTGTACTAACCTTGTATCTCCCGAGTTATTCCTTGAAACGATCCAGATGGCTGCAAAAGATGCAAGGAGAACACTCAGGCAGGTGGTTTTCCAGGCACAGTCGGCCGATCACCCGATCGTATGGGGTTGGGAAAACACGCATTATCTTAAATTCCTGATTGTGCAGGTGCTGTAACAAACCAAAAAATCCGTAGATAATCTTATCAAATGAGCGCTGAAGGAAAGTTTAAAAGCCTTCGAGGGCAATTCTAAAATAGAGATAGTACGGTGACCCGTTTATTTCGAAACCTGGAATTTCCCGCTTTCAACAATTTTCCCGTTCTTATCTCGGAGCTGGAAAATGTAAATGCCACGGAAGTAATTAGTCAGGTCCACGTTAGTTTTGGGAGATACATTGGGGAGATCCAGGACTTTTTTACCGAGAAAACTGTAAATCTGGAAAGTATAATTCTTATCATAACCCTTGATGAAATCGAAGTTAATCTGCGATACGGCAGGGTTTGGATAGAAGCGTATAATACGTGCAGAATTTTCCCTACCCGGAACATTGCGGTCCTGGCTGCTTGCTTGTATGGAGACAATAAGTAGTAAGCACAGTAGGTAAAAAATCCTCATCGGCTGTAAAATATCTTTTTATTCCTGAAAATGCAAATCCGTCCTTCGTGGTAAGCCTTTAAGCGACATACCCTGATTTCAGACTTCATTTAAAGTTCCAGGTTTAATTCTTTCAAAGAAACGAAAAAAAGCAGGAAAAGCAGTTTAACAGCCATTCCTGCTTTTATAAAATATTGAAAATTTTTACTTGCTAAGCGTTTACTTCCTCCAATGACTTCAAGGTTTCCCTGATCCTGTCAAAATTTGGAACTTCTCCGGCATTTTCCAAAACCTCGGAATACTGAATATTACCGTCCCTGTCAATAACAAATGCGGCTCTTTTGGAAACTCCTTTCATATCAAATACAAAATTGTCGTAAAGAGCACCATATGAAACGGAAACTTCCTTGTTGAAATCACTTAACAACGGGAAATTCAGGTTTTGATCTTCCTTGAACTTTGCAAGGGTGAACGGAGAGTCTACACTGATACCAAGAACTTCTGCATTGCTGTTGTTGTACTGACTTATATTATCCCTTACACTACAAAGTTCTGCGGTGCACACACTGGTAAATGCCATAGGGAAAAACAGCAGTAAAACATTTTTGCCCTTATAATCTGCGAGATTGACTTTCTTTTTTTCAGAGTCAAATAATTCAAATTCCGGTGCTTTTTGTCCTATCGTTATTGCCATTGGTTAAATTTATTTGGTTGATTTATTGCTAACAAAAAGCTTTTCTGAAAGTTCGGGGTTTGAAGAATTTAAAATCAATTAATATCCCGACAGGAAGTTATTAATAGAATTTTTCCCGATTTTTCCGGGATATGGAAGAAAGGAAATTCATTTAAACTAGAACTTCGGGCAAATTACTTTTTCCTGGGAGGAGCTCATTTTCTTTACAAATCCTATGTAGGATAAACTCAGTTCAAATCCGCCGCGGCCTCGACTTGTTGCTCTTAATGGTGATATGTTGACATCATAACTCAATCCAAGTGATAGTTGTCTTCTCTGCATTTTAATAACCGGAACAATAGCATCTTTCCAACGAACGAATACGCCACCGGAAACAATGTATTCAGGATCGTCAGGACTATCGCCCAGTGCATAACTATACAGGGCACCACCCATCAGTTCCTGTGCTCCGCCCTGGCTGATATGATCGGCCTGGATAACAAAAGAAGTGAAATCATCTACACCAAACCGGATACCTACTGAAGCAACTGTTTTTCTGGGGAGCTCCATATTATTTGCCGCATAAAAAGTATTGCGTGGTTTGTTGATATGATGCATTGCCGCACCAATGAAGAACATATTGTTTTCCTTGTTCCCGAAGTTTGAGTTATAGCTCAGTCCTACCCCTGCATCAATTGCAAAGAATTGAGGAACCAGTGCTTCTTCGCCTATTGGTCTGGATGGATCAAAACCTCCTACCCATTGATTATCGGTAGTGATCCTGTTTAAGCTGATCGTCTTGCGAATAATTCCACCTGTGATACCAAGGGATAAATACATTGGCCTGTCATTGCTCAACGATTTATGGTAATTGACGGTAGGATGCATTTGTGCGTTCAGCAATCTTACGGTTCCTGCATCATCGGCAAAAAGTTGCAATCCGGCCGTGATAAAATCATTTGATTTCCCAATCGGCATTTTATATTCTCCGCTCAGTGAATTCGTCCTGAAACCTTTTGAAAACCCGCTCCATTGCTGGCGGTTGATCGTTTGAATTCTGTAGTCACCAGTGAATAATCCTGCCAGTGCAGGGTTGCGCAGCAAAGGAGCTTCGTAAAATTGTGAGAAGTGTATATCCTGCGCATGAAGTTTGGTTCCTGTCAATAAAACAAGAAAAACAGTAAGCTTAAAAATATGTAGACTCTTTCTTTTCATGGGTGATTATCTGAGCAGCATAACATCGCCTTTATCTAAAAATGTTTCTCCATTACTACATACGATCTCAATGCTGTAAACATAGATATCGGAGATCATATCTTTTCCTTTATACCTTCCATCCCAGCCCATTGAACTTTGATTGGGCGGGAAATTTGTTCTTTCAAAAACCATCTCACCCCATCGATTAAAAATCCTGAATGATTTGATGTTGAATAAACCCGTTCCTTTTGGATAGAAGATATCATTGGTTCCGCTTCCGTTCGGAGAGAAAGTCGTTGGCAGGAAAAGATTTCTGCCCTGGCAAACTACAAACACCGTGATCGTGTCTTTTGCGGTACATCCGAAACGGTCGGTCACTGTAAGTGAATAGGTAGTTGTTTTTGATGCCCTGGAACTTGGAAACGGACAATCGTTACAGGTTAGGGTTCCCGGTGGCGTCCATTTATAATCCACGATATCGCCGCTATAGGTTACTGGAATTGGGGAAGTTCTTCCGGCCGGTATTACAGGATGGTCTCCGAAAATAATTGCCGGCGGTGGCATTACAACAATTTGTCTAGTAGTTCTGCTTGCACAACCAAATTCAATTTCAGTGTCCAGCGTTACCGTATAAACTCCTGGAGTTGTATACACTGCTGCCGGATTTCTGATCGTTGAACTGCTACCGTTTCCGAAGTTCCATCTCCATTTAACCAGTTCATTATCTCCTTCCAGTAAACTTCCAAGGAAGGATGCTGATTCACCCATACAAATTGTATCCCTGCTTAAAATATTTGCAACAGGAGTAGGATATACATTGATTGTATCGTACGCGATATCGGAACAACCACTTCTTGTATTTACCGTGAGTGAAACCACATAAGTTCCCGGCCTGGAGAAAAAATGAATTTCATCCTTATCGGTTGATGTAGTGCCATCACCAAAATCCCACCGGTAGCCTGTTACAGGATCATTTCCAATGGTATAATTTGTAAAGAATACTCTTCCTGAATCGCAGAATTCAGTTCTGTCGACACCAAACAAAGGAATCGCACCGATGATCCGGATAGGTCGTCTTCCACCAACATTTACCAGGCATCCGATCGGATCACGCAATTGTAAGGTTGGATTGTAAAAAGCAGGTGCTCCATAAAAATGCTGCACACTCCTGTTTTGGGTTGTATCATTTTTGCCATCCCCGAAAAATAAAGTGAAGCTGCTTGCAGGTGGAGGTACAATTTCAAAATCAACCAGGAGCCTGTTACATGCGTCTACCGGACTATAATTTAAAACAGTCGTATTAGGATTGATGATACGTACCTGTTGTTTCGCAGAATCAATACAACCTCCGAATCCAACCGAGTACTGGGTTACGGTATAATTACCAAATGCGTTATAAAAATGTCGAACTGTATCACCGTATAAAGGATCAGATCCATCTCCCATATTCCAGTAGATGGTTTCTTCTCCTGAACCTGTATAAACAAAAATGCTTTCGAGTGGCGGACAAAGCGTGATGGTATCTTTTGTAAATATTCCGGCAATTGGTTTACGGATGGTTATATAATTTGTTCTTACCAGGGAATCCGTACAACCAAGTGGATTGGTCACTGTAAGCTTAACCGTATAGGAGGTGCCATTGTCACTTGGATACACATGTGAAGGGGCTGTTTCGGTAGAAGTTCGTCCATCTCCGAAATCCCACAAATAGCGAAGATTCTCACCGGCAGAACTGTCTTTAAAGTTCACTGGTAAACCAGGACAAATTACAGTGGTATCGCTAAAGAACCCGGCTTTTGCCCTGGAAACATGAATAACTCCGTTTCTTCCATATTGTGATTCGCATCCATTGGCATCTCTTACTGTCATTACAACATTATAAGTTCCGGTATCAGAATAGATATGAGTGAATGGACCAGAAGTGAAATCGCGGATTGTTCCGTCACCGAAATTGAAGTTCCAGTTAACGATCCTTGCTGAAGACCTTGTAGTATCAGAAAAGACAACAGGTGTTCCGGCACATTGCTCCATCCGGTTAACGGTAAACCTTGCAATTGGACCTGTGATGGTCAGGTAGCGCGGACGATATAATGTATCAGAGCAACCATTGATATCTGTAATGATAAGTGTAACATCATAGGTTCCAGGTATAGTGATCCTGTGACCGATGGTTCTCAGTCCGGTTACAAAAGGGGCACTTCCAAACTTCCACCGGTAGGTTGCAATATTATCGGGATTACTGTTTACTGCTTCAAAAGTGAAGCGGAAATTAGAGCAGTAAGTTGTACTCGCAGAAGTAAAATCCGCTCTTTCATTTGTAACGATAACCGGTAAGGTAACCGTTGATGAACAGGTATCATTTGTGGTCGTCAGGGTTACATTATAAGTTCCGGGGCCAGTATACCTGAAGGTCGGATTGGCAACTGAATCAATAGTGTTTGAAGGATCTCCGAAATTCCAGAGATAAGTAACCGGCAAAGAATTATCAACTCTCGACTGGTTTCTGAATGTTACCAATGTGCTCGATTCACAATTTGTTGTATAATCAAAATTCGAAATCGGTGGTTTTACCGTAACAATATTATTCTTTACAATGGTGGTTCCGCAACCATTATTATATGCCGTTAAAGTAACTGCGAATCTTCCCGTGTCGGTATAAGTATAGGTTGGGTTTTTTTGAGAAGATGTTCCGCCGTCACCGAACTGCCAGGAAAATGCATCAGCACCTACCGAAAGGTCAGTGAAACTGACCGCATTGGAAGCGCATGCTGTTGGATTGGAAACTGAAAAATCTACAGGAACTGGACTTCCCACCCGTACTCCACGCACCAGTTCAATGGTATCGGTACAGCCGCTGGCAGTTGTAATACGAAGAGACAGGTTGTAAGATCCAACGTTCGGGTAATTGAAATTTGGTGTTGCTGATGTAGAAGTTTGGCCATTTCCTGCCGACCATGCATAAGCTGTTACCGGCTCCAGTGAAGTAATGTTTGCTACAGGTGAAAAATTGAATGGCGCACATCCTCCAGTCGGAGCATTTGTAAGCGCAATCACCGGTTCTTCAATATTGATGTATTCATTCCTTACCAATGTATCAGTACATCCGAAACGATCTGTAACCACCAGTGTTACATTAAACTTCCCGTAACGGCTATAAATATGTGAAGGGTTTCTGTCTGTAGAGGTGGTTCCATCTCCGAAGTTCCAATTCCATGATGCTGCATTGGGAGTCTGATCAGTAAAGTTGATCGTTGTAGGAATTCTGCATCCAACAGTTGAAGAGGAATTGAAATTCACGACCGGTTTTGGATTCACGACCAGGTTTCTTGTCAGTGAATCGCGACAATTACCAAAGTCCTGAACCAGTTTGATTGGATATGTTCCAGCTTGAGTGAATGTCCTCGATGGTGAAAGCGTTGTATCCCTATCCGTTCCGATCACCCAATAAAAAGAGGATGGAGTTTGTGTGGATGTATTGGTGAATGTCGCTGTGGATCCGATACAAATTGAATCAGGAGAACTGAAAGTAGTTGCAAAACCATTGATTGTAATTTCTTTCTGTATAGTTGCTGAACATCCGAAACTACTTGTTGCGGTTAAACTTACCTGGTAGTTTCCCGGAGTATTATAAACTGTAGCAGGATTTTGCTGTGTGGAAGTAGTATTGTTTCCCAGATTCCAGCTGTAAGTCAATGTTCCCGGTCCGCTGGTCTGGTTGTTAAATGTAACTGCAAAAGGTGGCTGACAGGTTGGTGCATTTGGTGGGATAAAGTCCGCTTCAACCCCGTTAAATACTCTTATAGCCCTGAATTGTGATGACCTCGAAGTACATCCGCTGGAACTGGTGATGGTCAGGTCGACGGTATAAAATCCTGCCTGTGTATAACTATGTGAAGGATTTCTTTCTGTTGAAGAAGTGCCGTCTCCGAAATTCCATAAATAGGAAACAATTGTCCCGGAATTGTCCGTACTGAGATCCGTAAATCTTATTGTCGATGGTAAACAAACATTGTTTCTATCTACCCGAAAACTTGCTCTCGGTGATTCGAAAACAGTGATAAGCGCATTTTTAGTTATGCCATTCGTACCATTTCCGTTCCTTACTACCAGTGTAACACTGTAGGTGCCCGGAGTAGTATAAGTTACTGTAGGATTCTGAACATTCGAGATCTGCCCGTTTCCGAAATCCCAGTTCCAGAACTTGGGATCACCTGTGGATACATCCCTGAAGGAAACTGAAAAAGGAGCGCAGCCGGAAACCTGGGATGCTGTAAATTCTGCCGACGGAGTTTGTGCCCCTGCAGCAAATGAGATGAGGATAAGCGCGAATGATAAAAAGGATTTGATGGTCAAACCAAGGTTGTTTTTTCGGTAACAGATTCTGTTCCCTGATATAGGGTACGATACAACGGGTTCATTATGAAAATTGAATATCAGAGGTAATACTGATAGGATGTTTGGAAAGATCCCAAAAGTTTTTAATCTCCCGGGGTTTCCATCAAATAACAAAAAATGTGCTCATTTATTATGCAGACTGATATATATCTGAATACTTGTTATTCAAATACTGCAGGAAATATTGAATGTTCACCCCCTCACCCGTAACAGCACTGCATAATTGATCATTTGTCATCGACCTTCCCCTGCTGTGAATATTTTTTCTAAGCCAGTCGAGAATGCCTGAAGTATTCATTGCATCAGAATTCTCAAGTGTGGCAAAATGGTAAAATTGTGCCGCATAAAAGCTGCCGAGACTATAAGTGGGGAAATATCCAAAGCTTCCATGGCTCCAGTGAATATCCTGCAGGCAACCTTCTTTATCACCGGGAACTTTTACGCCCAGATATTTTTCATATCGTTCATTCCAGAATGCAGGGATGTCTTTTGTGGTGATTTGTTTTTCAAGCAAAGCCTTTTCCAGTTCATATCTTATCATGACATGAAAGTGATAAGTAAGTTCATCAGCTTCCGTTCTTATAAGAGATGGAGTTACTTTATTGATTGCTTTGTACAGATCCCGCGGAGTTAAATTATCCAGCTTTCCGGGGAAATATTCCTGCATCACGGGCAGATACTTTTCACAAAAATCAAGACTTCGGCCAATATGATTTTCCCAAAGTCTCGATTGTGATTCATGAATGGTAAGTGAAGCTGCTTCTCCCAATGGCAATCCGTATTGATCCACCGGCAAACCCTGCTCATATAAAGCATGACCGAGTTCATGAATGCAACTCCAGGTCATGTTGGAAAGATCATTTTCATCGATTCTCGTCGTGACCCTGACATCCTGTGCACTGAAGTTGATCGTGAACGGATGCTCTGAAACATCCTGTCTTCCTGCCTCAAAATCAAATCCCAGGTCTTTGAGCAGTAGCATTCCGAAAGCCCACTGTTTATCTTTCGGAAACTGTTGCTTTAAGAAGTCATCGTTTACCTGTTTACTTCCTTTTATCTTTTCAAGTAATTCTTTTAAAGGTCCTATCACCTGGGCAAAAGTGCGGTCGATTAAAGCCACATTGGATCCTTTATCAAATTCATCCAGCAGTGCGTTGTAAGGGTGATCTTTATATCCGATCAATTCTGCTTCCTGTAATTTTAAATCTACCAGTGCTGAAAGTTCCGGTGCAAATATGTTGAAGCTGTTTTCTTTTCTTGCTTCAATCCATTTATGGAAACTCCTGTTAACGGTTTCGGTAAGCTTACGTACAAATGCCGGTGGAAGTTTCACCTGCCTGTTGTGATCGTCCAGTGTAAGTGTTACGTTTTTTAATTGCTCACTGGTTAAAGAAGAATCTTCATTGAGTTTCCGAAGTACGTCCCCGAAAGCCGAATCAGTAAATAGGGTATGCGATAGCTCTGAAAGCGTTGCAATCTGTTGTCCCCTGAATGCCGCACCTTTTACAGGCAGATAGGTTTCCTGGTCCCACTGCAGCACAGCTGAAGCGTAACGGAGATCTGCAATCTTTTGCATCGTCGAGTGGTAAACTTCGTAACTCATGATGCGAAGATAGGGGCTATAAATTTTGCTTCTTCAGTTCCTCCACCGCATGATCCACCGCTCTTGCCGTAAGCGCCATAAAAGTCAGTGAGGGATTCTGGTTCCCGATGGAAGTCATACAGGCTCCATCTGTTACAAAAACATTTTTGCAATGATGTAATTGATTGTATCCATTCAGCAGGGATGTTTTCGGGTCGCGTCCCATTCTTACTCCACCCATTTCATGAATGTCGAGTCCTGGTGCCTGACCGCTATCAGATGCCGAAATATTTTTACATCTGCTTACCTCCAGCATTTCTGTTGCCTGTGTAAAGAAATCTTTCAAAACTTTTTCATCATTATCAGTATAACATATAGAGGTAATAAGTTGCGGAATTCCCCAGGCGTCTTTTTTATCCTTACTTAACCGAACGTGGTTCTCTTCTGTTGGAACAGTTTCACCCTGCATCATCATAAATACATTCCATGGTCCGGGTTCAGTGATCGATTCCTTGAATTCTGCTCCGAGTCCTTCTTTGTAATTTCCCTGTCCCCATCCGCTTCTTCCTGCACTGAATGCGACCATATATCCCCGAAGAAAATCCGTATCCTGTTTGAATACATTTCTGAAGGATGGCATAAATGCAGAGGTGGGTCTTCTTCCGAATTCATATCCATCTTCAAAACCTTCCATCGAAGCGGATAAGGATCCCCTGTAATTATGAAAAGCAACATATTTTCCAAGCAATCCATTGTCATTTCCCAAACCTTCCGGAAATCTTGAAGAGGTTGAATTCAGCAACACAAGATTTGTATTCAGGCATGCTGCATTAACGAAAATGATCTTTGCATAAAATTCCAGTGCTTCTTTGGTATGTGCATCAATAACCCGAACACCGATTGCTCTCTGTAAGGAATCATCATAAATGATCGAATGCACAACAGAATCAGGCCTCAAAGTAAGGTTGCCTGTTTTTGCTGCCCATGGCAGGGTCGCAGAATTCGAACTGAAATATCCTCCGAAGGGACAACCACGGTAACATTTATGGCGAGCCTGGCACTGTCCGCGGCCCTGCTGCTTATGCACTTCCTGCGGCTGAGTCAGATGCGCACACCTTCCGATGATCACCTGCCGGTCTTTATAGCTTTCTGCAATTCTTTTCTGCATGTGTTTCTCCACGCAATTCAATTCAAAAGGTGGTAATACTTCACTGTCGGGCAGGTTAATGATGTTATCCCGGTTCCCGCTGATGCCCACGAATTTCTCAACATGACTGTACCACGGCGCCAGGTCATTGTAACGTATCGGCCAGTCGACTGCAAAGCCATCTCTTGCCGGTGCTTCGAATTCGAAATTGCTCCATCGCTGGGTTTGTCGTGCCCAGATCAGCGATTTCCCGCCTACCTGGTAGCCCCGGATCCAGTCGAAGGGTTTTTCCTGGATGTAAGGATGCTCCTCATCTTTCACAAAAAAGTGTTTGGTGGCATCATCAAATGCATAACATCTTTTTACGATCGGGTTTTTCTCAATCACATCGGCTGGTAATCGTTCGCGAAGGGGAAAATCCCATGGATTCTTTGTAGCAGTGGGATAGTCCTTAAGGTGTTTTACATCCCGGCCTCTTTCCAATACCAGTGTTTTAAGGCCTTTTTCGCATAATTCCTTTGCGGCCCATCCGCCGCTGATGCCCGAACCAATAACAATTGCGTCATACGTGACGTCTTTTTTTACATCTCCGAAATATCCCATGTGAAGCGCTTAAGGTGTGTATAAATCTAAGTATTCCTTTGATAGGAATTAATTCTGCTGTTAAATTTCCTTATAAAAGAATGGGCGTAATTTGCGCGGAGTTTTAAGAAATACTACATGAAAAAATATCTTGGTGCAGCTTTAATTTTTTTGAATTCTGTTTCTCTGTCAGCGCAGGAAAAGATTGTCAGTGCGCCTACGATCCCTGTCGATGCCCGACAAAATTCCGGGGATGATATGGATACCGTTGTGTATACGGCTCAAAAGAAAAAGGAATTGCTGACCCGATCTCCGGTTAGTATCACTTCTCTCAACGGAAAAAAAATTGAACAGTACAGGATCTGGAACAGCAAGCAGCTGAGTGGTATCGTACCCAATCTGTTTTCTTCGAATCCAGGCGATAACAGGAATGTTACTTCCATTCGCGGACTGGTTACAACTTCTTATGATCCCGCAGTAGCAACTTATATTGATGGTGTGAACCAGTTCAATCTCGACACCTATATCGCAGATCTTTCTGATATTGAAAGGATCGAAGTGTTGAGAGGTCCGCAGGGAACTTTATATGGAAGAAATGCAATGGCTGGTGTGGTAAATATTATTACCAAACAACCTTCAGATATCGCGAACGGATTTGTTGAATTGAATGCAGGAAATTACAACATGCAACGATTTACAGGTTCTTACAGATCGCCTATTGTAAAAGGTAAATTGTATGCCGGCGCCGCTGCTTCGTATTATAGCAGGGACGGATACTTTACCAATACTTTCAATAACTCATCCTATGATGATCAGCATAGCTTTACCGGAAATTATTTCCTGAAATATTTGCCGGGAAAAAACTGGTCGGTTGATCTGAATGTTAAGCATTTCAATAACAGGAATAAGGGTGCATTTGCACTGATTAACGGAACAGAAGCCGCAGTTGCAGAACCCTTCAAACTCAGTCAGAATGCACTCACAAAGATGATCGATAATACTTTTAATACTTCTGTGGTTGTAAAACATGAAGGATCAAAAGTTGATTTCTTTTCGCAGACTTCCTATCAATCCAATTATCGGTTTTATGAAGATCCGATTGATGGTGACTTCGCACCAATCGATGCAGTTTCTATCGTGAATAATTATGGAAATGATTTTAATAAAGTAAAAGTATTTACCCAGGAGATCAGGTTCTCGTCCGATGCAAATAAAAAATTTAAATGGACCGCCGGCGCTTATGCATTCCTTTTAGACAATCCTACAAAGCAGGGAATTTATTTCGGAGAGGATGCAGGAATGCTTGGTTCACCACAAACGAATTTTACGCTGATCAATGAAAATCTTGCAAAAGGATTTGGTCTTGCAGGATTCGCACAGTTGAATTATAAACTGAATGAAAAGTTTGAACTGATTGCAGGTGTTCGACAGGACTTTGAAAAGAAAAAACTTTCTGTAGAAGGTACATATCTCGATAACGGATCTGGTACCAGTATGGTAATATATCCTGAAGCACCAACCGATAAAAACTTCAGTGCTTTCTCCCCAAAACTCGGTGCGATCTATTTCCCGAATGATGCGGCATCTGTATTCCTGACTTTCTCAAAAGGATATCGTGCAGGTGGAATCAGTAGCCTGGGTTCGGAGGCAGAATCAAATCCGCCGTTACGTTTTTATCAGCCTGAATACAGTTCAAATGTGGAAGCCGGCTGGAAACAATCTTTTATGGCAAACAGGGTGTATGTCGCGCTGACCGCCTTCTACACAAGGGTTTCTGATGTGCAGGTTCCTACACTGATCATGCCTGATGCAATTACAGTGGTACAGAATACCGGTAAGCTGGATAGTAAAGGATTTGAGTTTGAATATGTAGATCATTCTTTTAAGAATCTGCAGGTAGATTATCGTTTGGGTTATACGCATGCAAGGTTTAAAGACTGGAAGACATCGAACGATAACAGTACAGATGATTACTCAGGAAACAGGCAGGTATTTACTCCGGATGTTACATCTGTATTGGGTGCTCAATATGAATATCCTGTAACAAGAAATCTGAAAGCTTCTTTAAGAGGAGAGTGGATGTATTTTGGTCAGCAGTATTTTGATGTAGCCAATACGATCGGACAATCATCCTATCACTTACTGAATGCAAAAGCAGGATTGATATTTAAAAGTTTTGAATTGTATTTCTGGATGAGAAATTTAACCGATACCCGTTATATTGATTATGCCTATGATTTCGGTGCCGTGCATCTGGCTGATCCAAAAACATCAGGAGTTACTTTCAGAACTAAGTTTTTCCATGGCCTTCGTCGCAGATAAACCATGAATGATCACGGATAATAAAATAATGAAGGAGATAGTCGCCCAGATATCTTCTTCATTAAAAACATTTGAAGTGGTAAAGGCAAATGCGAGATAAAAGAGTGAACCGATTCCTCTTATTCCAAAGAAGCCGATAGCGATCTTTTCTTTTATGTTCAGGTCGGCGCCAATCAGTGTAAGAAATACTGCTGCCGGCCTGATCACAAAAAGAAATAATAAGCCTACACCGATATGCGCCCAGCTCAGCACGTCCAGTATTCCTTCTGATAAAGATCCACCGAATAATAAAAGAACTACTGCAAGAAAGATCCTTTCGATCTCATCAATAAAGGAATGCAGTTTCAGGTGGTACTTATGATTCAATTCCGAATTCCTTAAAGTGATTGCAGTGACAAATACTGCAATAAAGCCATATCCCTGTAATACTTCTGTAACACCGTAAACAAGAATGGTAGCGGAAAGTGCGACAAGTCCATCCCGGGTCTTTATAACATTTTTCTTTGCAGGTAACGTGAACAATACATAGGATAATCCTTTCCCGAAAAGAAATCCGATTCCTATTCCCATCATCACTTTAAAGAGCAGGTACCAGGTAAACCATTCACCGATTGATTTTCCTTCAGTTGCAATTATGATTGCGAGCCAGGTGAAGGGAAATGCCATTCCATCGTTGAGTCCTGCTTCAGCAGTAAGTGAGAACCTCACTTTGTTCCATTTATTTTCCAGTGGCGGTCCCACCTGCACATCCGAAGCAAGCACGGGATCAGTCGGTGCAAGAGCAGCCCCCAGCAGAACTGCGGAAGGCAGTGCCAGATGAAGGATGGAAACACCCAAAAACGCAACCGCTGCAATACTCAGGAGCATTGTGATGGTAACGAGTTTGAAAGGCACTTTCCAGGTTTGATAAGAGAACTTCTCATCAATGCGTAATCCCGTTCCCATCAGGGAAATAATGACAACCAGTTCGGTAAGTCTAAGCGTATAACTTTTATTGATTAAGGGTTCTGCAGCAGGAAGAGCAGGGATGAGGCTGAATAAGATTGCACCGGCGGCTACGTAAATGATCGGATAGGAGATCTTATAGCGCCGCGTGACTGAAGGCATCCAGGCCATTCCAAGGGCGGCGAGCCCTACGAGTGCGAGGATGATGAAATAGTCGTGCATGCCGGATTAACTGCAATAAAAATGCCCGGCAAATTCGAAGCAGTATTTACTGGCTGAATATCCCGGGCATCTACAAAGTGGCTAAGACAGATTTACAGATCTGAATATTCTGTCGCTCTCCAGAACGTAGTATTGTTTTTTGAAACATTGTTCTGGTATTCCGGCTTCTTTGAAAGCACTTTCCATTCCGCATCGTCGCTGAATATTTTCCAGTGGGCATTGCGGTCGTCCATATTTTCGAAGCTGGTCATGTATATCAGGTTCGGCATTTCATCTCCAAAGATCACTTCACTGTAAAAGATCCCGTTGAAATTCAATCGCTCGAAGAGAGGAATCTCGCCGCCTTCATTGAACATATGCACCTTATTCCTGTAAATTTTCTCGGAAGCACTTTCATAACTGCGGAGTTCATAAACCCTTTCTGATTTTGGAGACTTCAGTTTGGGAAGTTTAAGTACAGGCTGATCAGCGAAGGCTTTCATCAGGGTCCTTTCCATACGCTGGTATGCAGGATTGTTATAGACTGCATCGATATAGGCTTTCCCTTTTTCGAGATAGTCTTTGTCTTTTTCGAGTTTGCTATCCAGAGCAAGTACCTGTTCCAGGTTTTTGTAAGGAACCAGGACCATGATCTTTTTGATGGAAGCGGTATCATTACTGATCGGTTTGAAAACGCCGATTGTCTTTATCCCTGAACGTTTCAGTGCAGGAAGCAAAGCGTTCTGAAGATAATCGTCCATCATCTTTTCCTGTTCGGCTGATTTCAGGAGATAGGTTCTGAGCTCATAATATTCGCGGGATGGAGCCGCACTGGCCGATGTACTAATCAAAATAACCAATGCAAGCAGAAGGCTGGCAATCTTTTTCATATGTCGTTCTTTGATGTGAATTTACTCCCTCGCAACGGGAATCTTATATTTGATTTATGAAAATATTGCAGATCCTCCAGGTGTTGGAAAATATTGCTCCTCCATCCTTACAGGAGAGTTATGACAATGCCGGGTTATTGACGGGAAATGGCTCATGGGATTGTACGGGAGTTCTGTGTACGCTGGATTGCACCGAAGCAGTGGTGGAGGAAGCGATCAGGGAAGGCGTGAACCTGGTTGTGGCGCATCACCCGATTATCTTCGGAGGATTGAAAAAGATCAACGGAAAGAATTATGTGGAGCGAACTGTGATCAAAGCCATTAAAAATGATATTGCCATTTATGCGATCCATACGAACCTCGACAATGTAATAGAAGGAGTAAGCGGAAAGATGGCGGATAAACTGGAGCTTCAAGACAGAAAAGTACTTGCTCCGAAAGCAGGGTTGCTCCGGAAGCTGTACAGTTTTGTACCGCATGCACAGCTCTATAAAGTGCGGGATGCAATCTTTAAAGCAGGCGGTGGAAGTATCGGGAATTATAAGGAGTGCAGTTTTACCGTGACCGGCACCGGGACTTTCAAAGCCGGAACAGGTACGAATCCTTTTGTAGGGGAAGAAGGAAAGCGGCACGAAGAGCCGGAAACCCGGTTTGAGATCATCTACCCGGTTCACCTGGAAAGAGGAATAATCAAGGCATTGATAGAAAATCATCCTTATGAAGAAGTGGCTTATGATATAATTAACCTGCAGAACAGCTGGGGACAATCGGGTTCGGGGATTATCGGAACCTTGCCGGAACCCCTCCCTGCTGAAGAATTCTTGAAACGGGTAAAACAGCAGTTCGGATTGGAAGTGATTCGCCATACTGAAATGCCAACCGCTGAGATTCAACGGGTTGCATTGTGTGGAGGGGCAGGCAGTTTTCTGGTGAAAGATGCAATTCGGGCAGGAGCTGACGTATATATTACGGCTGATATGAAATATCACGAGTTTTTTAATGCGGAGGGAAGGATGATGATCTGCGATATCGGGCATTTTGAAAGTGAGCAGTTTACGGTGGAGCTGCTATATGAAATTTTGGAGGAAAAATTCCCTACCTTTGCCGTCCTTAAATCGAAAATAAAAACCAACCCGGTAAATTATTTTACGAGATAAGTTTCGTTGTAATGCTTATTTTGGGCAGCGCAACTTCAAATACAAATTACAATCAGAACATGGCCAACGTAAAAGATTTTTCGGTAGAGGAAAAATTGTCCTCTTTGGTTACCCTTCAGAAGATCGAATCCAAGATAGATGGTATCCAGGTGTTGAAAGGAGAGCTTCCGATGGAAGTGAGCGATCTTGAAGATGAGATCACCGGTTTAAATGCACGCCAGACCAGGATCGAAGAAGAGATCAATGGTATCCAGGAGTTCATCAACCAGAAGAAAAATGCGATCAAAGAAGCGGAAGCCCTGATCAAAAAATACGAGAAGCAGAGCGAGAACGTAAAGAACAGCCGCGAATTTGAAGCGATCAATAAAGAGATCGAAATGCAGCAGCTGGAAATGAAACTTGCTGAAAAACATATCAAGGATGCCAACGAGGAGATCTCTGAAAAAGTGGTTGTTCTCGATAAGGCTAAGAAAAACCTTGGTAACAAGGAAGGCGTTCTGACCGCCAAGAAAGGTGAACTCGAAAAGATCATCGCTTCAACTGAGAAAGAAGAGAACCAATTCAACAAACTTTCTGCAGATGCAAGAGAAAAAGTTGAAGAGCGTTTGCTTAATTCCTACGACAGGATCCGTAAGAACTTCCGCAATGGATTGGCAGTGGTTCCTGTAGAAAGAGATGCCTGTGGTGGTTGTTTCAACGCGATTCCTCCTCAGCGTCAGTCTGAAATCAAACAAAGGAAAAAAATCATCGTTTGTGAGAACTGCGGACGTATCCTGGTTGACCGCGATCTGTTCGATTCAGTAGAGGTGAAGTAACTAAAAACGATCATTCGCAGGAATAGATCATTCAGGCAAAAGGATCACTCGCAGGAAATCAAAAGTTCAATTCATCAGATTTCGAATTTTTGATCGACTCAATCTTAAATAATATTAAAGACCATGGAGCACCCATGGTCTTTTTTTATCTTGCACGGAATGGTGTTGAAGAAATTCCTTTTGAAATGTATGTTGTTGCCTGCGCTGATTTTCGGGAATACTATCCCCGTAGTCGCGAACACAAAAGATGAGCTACCTCAACAAGCTATCGACTCAGCAGCATTCAATCACCATCAGGGCCCAATTGCTCACCAAAACGCAGCTGCACCTTACTATGATTTCAATGACCGCTGCAAACAGGCCTATCAAACTATACTTCAGCTTCGACTTGCAGAAGGCAAAAGACTACTTGACCAGGTAAGAACGGACGAACCGGGAAACCTGATTCCCATCTATCTTGAAAACTATATTGATTTCTTTGAACTCTTCTTCAATGAAGATCCTGCGAGTTATAAAAAACTGCGGGGCAATTACGAAATCAGGCTGGAAAAACTTGCAACCGGTCCGGAGGACTCTCCTTATAGTTTATTCACGCGTTCCGTAGTCCATCTTCAGTGGGCTTTTGTGCAGGTGAAATTTGGAAAATTGTGGGACGGAGGATGGGCATTCCGAAAGTCTTTTCTTCAAACCAATCAGAACCTGAAAAAGTTTCCTCAATTCAAACCTTCGTTATTATATGCAGGAGCACTTCAGGTGGCGGCAGGTACTATCCCAGACGGATACAAATGGCTCTCTTCCCTGTTGGGTGTAAAAGGAACTATTAATGGAGGAATGAAACAGGTAGAAACATTTTTGAAAGTGGATGATGAAATGGGAAGACTGTTACATGATGAAGCAGTGTTCTATTATCTCTATCTGAAGAAATATGTATTGAATCATCAGCAGGAAGTGTTTGCATTCCTCGACAAAGAAAAACCGGATGTTGTCAATAATCACCTGCTCGCTTATATGGCTGCAAACCTCAGCATCAACAGCCAGAATTATGCACGCGCACTAAAGGTCATGCATAACCGAAATGACGCACCCGGTTATCTCAAAACGCCGGTATGGGATCTTGAAATGGGATATGCTTTATCAGGCAGTCTTGATGATGATGCAGGAAAATACTTCGAAACATTCATCAAAAATTTCAAAGGGAAATTTTACTTAAAAGATGCAATACAGAAACTCAGCTGGTTTTATTATTTGCAGGGCGATCTGAATAAAGCAAAACAATATCGTGCAATGATCTTATCAAAAGGTTCATTGGATACGGAAGCCGACAAGCAGGCGCAGAAAGAAGCAAAGACTGATTTCTGGCCCGACAAAACTTTGCTGAGTGCGCGACTTCTTAATGATGGCGGTTATCACCGCGAAGCACTCAAACTCCTGCATGGCAAAACAATCGAAAGCTTTTCGCGGATAGAAGACAAACTCGAATTTGCCTATCGCGCAGCAAGATTATACGATGATCTTGGAAATAAAGATCAGGCAATAATTTTTTACAAACAGGCCATCGCATTAGGAGAACAACGCAAAGAATATTATGCGGCCCGCGCTTCCCTGCAAATTGGTTTCATTTATGAAAACCGCTCCGACTGTGCAAATGCCGCGGCCTGGTTCAGGAAAACCTTGTCGATGAATGATCATGATTACAAGAATTCACTGGATCAGAAATCGAAGGCGGGGCTGGCGAGGTGTGGGGTGAAGTGAGATAAAGTAATGTGAATTGAGAAGACAAAAAATCGATCAAAACAATAAAATATTACTTTGATGAGAAAACTATCACTCTTTATTGCAACAAGTGTAGACGGGTATATTGCAAAACCAAATGATGATCTTAGTTTCTTAAAACTTGTTGAGAAGGAAGGAGAAGATTATGGGTATGGAGCCTTTACTGAAAATATTGACACTATAATTATTGGCAGAAGAACTTATGATTATGTGATTAATGAAATCGGTTCTTCTCATTACGATAATGGAGAAAGAGATGTCTATGTAATAACAAGAACTGAAAGACCAAAAGTTGGCAGAACCAATTTCTATTCAGGAGACTTAACAAAATTAGTAGAACAATTAAAATCTGAAAAAGGAAAAAACATTTATTGCGACGGCGGTGCCGAAGTGATCAATGAACTTTTTAACCACGACCTAATTGACGAGATAATTATCTCGGTTATTCCGGTTTTATTAGGCAATGGAACAAGGCTTTTTAAAGATGGAAGACCTGAACAAACACTTGAATTTATCCAGGTGAAAACATTTGAAACTGGGTTGACCCAACTACATTACAAGAGAAAAATTAGTAAGCTGTAGCCATAAGGGCTTACCAGGGTTATGCAAAATTATGGCATCATCGAAAGACCGTGATCGATTCTCCAACTGGATGAACATAATCACTGGCAAAAAAGTTGCGGTTAAAGCCATCCCAGAACGCCGGCTTGTAGCTCATTCCAGGCGACCGGGCCGATTCCAACGTATAATTGAACAGTGAGATTAGTAAATTTATAATGATGGAAGAACAGAAGGATGAAACTATAAAAGAAACCATTCTTAAATATCTCGAAAGATTTAAAGAATGGTTGAAGCCAAATAAAGAGGATTCGCTGCTTGTGCAGTCCTTGAAAATGATTTATAAAGTTCTGGCTGTGCTTTTATTACTTGTTTTTTCACCGGTAATTATAGTGGTCCTGATTTTTGTATTTTTTGCAGCCCTATAGCGTAAATATGAGCATACTAAGAGCGCCACTTTTCATCGTTTGCTTTTTTTTGTTTGTTACCCACCAGGTGCTGCAAAAAATATTTCACGTTAAATTATTATGGGTCGACTCTTATATCGACAATCTTCTCGCAATGCCGATAATTCTTTCCTTATGGCAGGTAGAGAAAATCTGGCTTTATCGTAAAGGTCCGGCTAATAAAATTTCAGCATTAGAGATCTTTGTGGCCACTCTATATATCAGCCTGATTTCTGAAGTGATATTTCCCTTATTTTCCAAAGACTTCAAAGAAGATAGTGTGGATGTTATTGTATACTTTATTGGTAGTGGTTTATTCTACGGAGTAAACAATAAAACAAAAAAACATTATGACTAAACCGGCAGGAATTGCCATTTTTAAAATTGAAACAAGTTTCTTCCTTACAGGTAGAGGTCTTGTTGCAATTGGACAAATAGTCGATGGAATTGTTAGCGTTGGCGCCTATACAACTTTACAGGTAGCAGATACGAAAGAAATTTTGCAAATATCGGGAGTTGAAATGGTAGACGTTAAAATTGTGGATTGAAACCAATCCCCCACCGTATTTCTCCCCTAAAAATGTCAGTAAAAAACTTTTCCTCTTTCACAGTTTAAGCTGAATTTTACGTCCAATCGAAAACTATGCTGAAAAAGCTGGAGATACAGAATTATGCCATCATCGATGAGATCGTCATCGATTTCTCCAAAGGAATGAACATCATCACCGGGGAAACGGGTGCGGGTAAATCCATCCTGATGGGTGCCCTGTCGCTCATCCTTGGCGACCGTGCCGATTCAAACGTGTTGCTGAACCGTGAGAAGAAATGTTATGTTGAAGGAAGTTTCCAGGTTAACAACCGCAAACAGATCAAAAAATCGCTCCATGATTTCGACCTCGATACTGATGATGAACTCGTGATCCGCAGAGAGATTGCCGTAAATGGGAAGTCTCGTGCTTTTATCAATGATACGCCGGTCAACCTTGAACAATTACGGACAATCAGTTCAATGCTGGTGGATCTTCACCGCCAATTCGATACACTTCAATTAGGGACAAGTGATTTCCAAAGAGAAGTAATGGATGCACTGGCTGGTAATGGAGACAGGCTTTCAAAATATGCGCAGACTTTCTATCAATATAAAAAAGGACTATCGCAGCTTGGTGAACTGAAACTGAAAAAAGATCAGTTCAATAAGGAGTATGATTATAACCGTTTCCTGTTCGATGAACTGGAAGAAGCAGGATTTGCCGAGAACGAACTGGAAGATGCGGAAGCAGAATTGAAACTGCTCAGCAATGCAGAGGGCATCAAGACCTTTCTTAATAAACTATCATTCGAATTGAATGAAGGAGAGCAACCGATCGTTCAGCAATTGAAAAGTCTGAGCAACCAGATTCAACCTTTTATCAATTACCATACGGCCTTGCAGGATATCGCCACCAGGTTGACTTCAGTTCATATCGAACTGAAAGATATTGCTGGTGAAGTGGATCATGTAAGCGACCAGGTGGTGTATGATCCAAAGAAGATCGAACAGTTGAATAATAGCATCAACATCGGTTACAAGTTATTCAAGAAGCATGGTGTAAAAACCACTGCGGAATTGTTACAGATCAAAGAAGAACTGGAGAACAAACTGCAAGCTGTTTTGAATATCGACGAAGAGATCAATGCACTGGAAAAACAATTGGAGACTTTGCTCGAAGAATGCAAGACAAAAGCAACTGCGATCTCTGAGGCAAGAAAGAAAAAGGTGAGTCCACTCGAGTCGCAGGTGAATCATTTATTGCACCAGGTAGGAATGCCGAATGCAAGAATCAAGGTAGAAATTAAGGATACAGAATTGAATGATACGGGATCCGATAGTATCGAGTTCCTGTTTGATGCGAATAAGAGTAACCGGTTTGAACCGATCCGGAAAGTGGCGAGTGGGGGAGAGTTGAGTCGACTGATGTTGTGTATCAAATCACTGGTTGCAGAATCAGTAGACCTGGCAACCTTGATCTTTGATGAGATTGATACGGGGATTTCGGGAGAAGCCGCGAAGCAGGTAGGAATGATCATGAAAGGATTATCAGGAAAACGCCAGTTGATTGCCATCACGCACCAGCCGCAGATTGCGGGCAAGGCCGATGCGCATTTCTTTGTGTACAAGGATATCCGGGGAGAAGCGATCAAGACTGGCATTCGTGAACTGAACAACGATGAAAGGATCACTGCGCTGGCGAGGATGCTGAGTGGCGAGAAGCCCACTGCTGCTGCGATGGAGAATGCCAGGGAGATGATGAATTAATTCTCTATTTTTATGCCCACTTTTAAAGACTAAAACAACTGAGATATGTCGTATAACCTCCTGAAAGGAAAGAAAGGAATCATCTTTGGTGCGCTTGATGAAAAGAGTATTGCCTGGAAAACCGCATTACGTTGTCATGAAGAAGGAGCCCAGCTCGTACTGACCAATGCACCGATCGCGTTGCGTATGGGTGAGATCAACAAACTGGCGGAAACGGTGAATGCACCGGTAATTGGCGCGGATGTAACCAATATGGATGACCTTAAAAAGTTGTTGGAAGAGTCGATGAATCACTTCGGCGGAAAGATCGATTTCATCCTACATTCTATCGGGATGAGTATGAACCTGAGAAAGGGAAAATCATATACGGAGATTGATTACGGATTCAATGCAAAGACGCTGGATATCTCGAGTATGTCGTTGCACCGTGTACTGCGCACTGCCTGGGATCTGGATGCATTGAGTGAGTGGGGAAGTGTAGTTGCGTTGACTTACATCGCTGCACAGCGTGTATTTCCCGATTACAATGAAATGGCGGATGCAAAAGCATTACTGGAAAGTGTAACAAGAAGCTTTGGATATCATTACGGAATAAAGAAAAAAGTACGTGTCAATACCATCTCACAATCACCAACCCGCACAACAGCAGGATCCGGTGTTAAAGGATTTGATGGTTTCATCAACTATGCGGAGAAGATGAGTCCACTTGGAAACGCCAGTGCCGATGCCTGCGCCGACTATTGTGTAACACTCTTCAGTGACCTAACTAAAATGGTAACGATGCAGAACCTGTTTCATGATGGAGGGTTTTCGTTTACGGGAGTGACGCAGGAGGTGATAGAGCAGATGGAGAAATAGGAACTACCTATATATTTTTTGGGGAACCGTTGCGAGAGCAGCGGTTTTTTTGTTTTATTTATTTGTTTATTGTGTTATTTTAAGATGTATATCAATAAGAAAAAATTGATTTAACTATTACAAATATGGCAAAGCTAACAGAAATTAGATTAACTCTTGCAGCATTTATTTATTCTATTGAACTTGATTTAAAACAGATCATTAACGAATATATATCTTCAAATTTTTCTGATTTAAGTTTTTTGGGTGATTCCAGTTTTGTCGACAGAATTAAATCAAGATTTTTAAAAGAATACGTAGGGTTAGATCCTGACAACAATATTATACAGCTTGTGGATTTTGTTGATTTTCAGGACACTTACACGATAATCTTTAAAAATAAACAATATGTTCCTGAGCATATTATTCAGGAACTAAAAAATATTACTGCAAAGCTTGATTTAATTGTGCCTATTAGAAATCGAGTAATGCATACACGACCATTACAAGTTGGAGATTTTACTGAAATTTATGCATTTGTTAATGAGATTACTGAATCATCTAAAATTAAGTGGCAAACCACAATTGAAACAAAAGAAAAATAGAAGATGATCCTTCCTATGTATTAACCTTATCAATTCCCTCATTTAATTTTCAATCAGAAGAAACAGAACATAATTTACCATTACCAGATTTTGATGAAACAGGGTTTATAGGACGAAAAAAAGATATTGATGAAATTAAAAGGTTAATCTTAGGAAATAATAGGGTAGTAACTTTAATTGGAGACGGGGGGATTGGAAAGACTGCGCTTGCACTAAAAATTGCTTATGATATTGTTGATTTGAAGGATAAAAATCCTTTTGATCTTATTATTTGGATTTCTGCAAAAACCACAATGTTAACCACAAAGGGAGTTCAAGACATTTCAAATGCTTTAAAAGATTATGCTGGGGTTATAGAAGGAATTTCTGAGTTTATAAAAATTGGCCAGAAAACATCCAATGAAAAGCTTAACGAAATATTAGAATATTTAGATGTTTTTAATGTTTTATTAATAATCGACAATTTAGAAACAATTTTAGATGAAGATATAAGGGAATTTATAAGGCAAGCTCAATTGAGTTGCAAAATAATGATCACTTCAAGAATTGGTTTAGGTGAACTCGAGTTTCGGCGAACATTATCTGGTTTAACGGAAGTAGAGTCTATAACATTGGTTAAGCAATTTGCCAACATAAAACAGAGTAAACTATTAAGCAAGCTCCCTAATGATAAACTTATTGATATAACGAAAAAATTGCATTATAATCCCTTAGCTCTTAAATGGTTTGTAAGTACTGTTGAAACTGGAGTAAATCCTGATCAAGTACTCGCTAAAAAAGATGATTTATTAAATTTTTGCTTATCGAATGTTTATACAAAACTACATGATAATTCAAAAAAGTTAATAACCTTAATTCTATCAGCTAGAAAAAGTCTTAATGAAGCTGAATTAATTTTTCTTTCCAATTTGCCATCAATAATTTTAAGAAAATCTCTTAATGAATTGTTTGCTACTACCTTTATCACTCGTGAAATTGAAAGCATTTCAGGTAGTCAAGAAGTTAGATATAATATTCCAGATTTTGCTAAAGAATATTTATTAAAAAACCATCCAGTCAAAGCAGAAGTTATTAAGGAAATAAATGGAAATTTAAAAACCTTAATAACTGAAACGGATAAAATAAAAAGGGTTTCAGAGTATAATGAATTTGGAATTAATGCGCTCACTATTAGAAACACCACAGAAAAAGTTACGGCGAGATTATTAACCGAAGCGTTAAAAATGTCTAAAAGGAATAATTTGGATGATGCATTATCTAAAATAGAGGAAGCGAAAAGTATTTTACCTAATTATTTCGAAGTTTATAGAGTCAGTGCATTCATTAAAGCAACATTTGACGATTATTTGGGAGCGGAGCAAGATTATAAAATTGGAATTGAAATTGAAGAAAACAATCCACGCTTATTATATTTTTATTCTGGATTTCTACTTTATCAACTTAATGATTCTGCAAGTGCATTTCCATTAGCAAAAAAATTAATCGAATTGCGTCCAAATGCACCATATCCAACATTTTTGTACGCTAGGTGTCTATCTACAATTGGGGAACAAGAAAAGGGAATTGAAATGTTGAGGAAGTTATTGAATACAACTGACATGAATGATGAAAGTAAGCGTATTGCTGTTACAGATTTGATAAGCTTTCATGTTCATTGGGGAGTTCAAATTTTTCAACGAGATGGAGATTATAGTGAATCTAAATTAAAATTTCTTAAGGCAATTTCCTACTTTGAAAGGATGGTAAAAGAAAGAAATTACGATAGTAGAATGATAAAAAATTTTTGCGCATGTATTTCAACTTTTATTAAAACAATTCCAAAAATGCATAATGAAAAAAATTTTGATTTATTAAGAGAACTAGTAATAAGATACAATGATTTAATAGCTTTAAATAATTCTAAATCTTTTATAGAGTATCTGTTGAAAGAAAATTATGATGTCGATTTAGAGCATATTTTACCACAATATGTTGGAACTATTGAGGGGGTTAGACGGGATTTTAATTATGCTTTTATATTGTGTTCGGATGGAAACAGATATTATGTGAATAGAAGAGAATTTACTTTTGAGACTTGGAAGGCGGTAAGAAATTTGGATAAAGTAAGATTTGATATAGGCTCTAATAGCTTAGGTGAATGTGCCATTAATGTTATCCTTGCTTAATATTAAAGCTTAAAGCTTTTTGTGTAATTTTTTATGTAATGATGATTTTATTGGTTGTGGTATAATGTCTTATACTTACAACTGCTAATTTATCAATTCAAGTATTGGTATTTTGAGTTTTTAATTTTTTTGTAAGATTTTTAGCCTTTTCCAATCAAAAAAGCCATTGATCTCTCAATGGCTTTTTGCATAATTTATCAAGTAGTGATTTAACTCAATACTCATCCTCATTAAAGAAGAAATCATCCTGACTTGGATAGTCCGGCCAGATGTCTTCGATCCCTTCATAAATTTCACCTTCGTCTTCGAGTTCCTGCAGGTTTTCTACAACCTCTATGGGAGCACCGCTACGGATGGCGTAATCGATCAACTCATCCTTGGTTGCAGGCCAGGGAGCGTCTTCAAGGTAGGATGCTAGTTCTAGTGTCCAAAACATTGTTTGATAGTTTAATTGTGCATGGGAACGGCCTTTCTCGTCAAATCCTTCCTTCCCAATTTTTCGCAAATGTAAAGTTTGAATTGAAATAACCAAATCTACTTTTGATAACGGGTATAATTCTTTTACTCCCCAAATCAAAGGATTTTCTTTTCCTTCGCTCCCACAATCATCCTTTGTAGTAATTTAACCGGCTGAATATGATCAACGCAACGAACATTCATAAGAGCTATGGCAGCCTCAACGTCCTCAAAGGCGTTGATCTTCAAATACCTGCAGGGGAGATCGTTAGCATCGTCGGTCC